>VMHT01126532.1_pt1 | contig 37693 bp, 39 predicted proteins | sample 4693611 | NCBI WGS metagenome assembly VMHT01 (sample SAMN12280063, study PRJNA550983) | marine metagenome | isolation source: seawater sampled from same location over 5 years 0.02-0.2 micron viral filtrate | place: USA: collected off the coast of southern California halfway between the port... ...
CTACCCTGTCGGCGTGGCGCTGTGCCTGTTTTTCTGGGGCGCGGCGCTAGGCTGTGGCAATTCGTTTGGCAATTTGCGCGCGGGCATGCCATTTGCGATTCTGGAGGATGCCACGGGGGCGCGTGCGCGTTTCATGCTAACAATACCCCTTCACATTTTTTCACCAAAACTACTCGTCTAACTCATCAATCAACGGAAAGACAATAATCCAATTAACTTTCTCTCCGCCTAAGCCTAATATGTTATAATCAACAAACTCGACGGCTTCTTCAAAAGACATTCCGTCCTTATAATAGTGCTTACAGAGTTCCGCGTAGCTATACACAAGGTAACCCTCTGGGTCAGTCCCTATGATACAGTCATTTAGACCATCTAGCTTACTTGCGTCTTCTGCAATCATTTTGTTAAGTCCGCCCTAAGGGTTTAGCCAAAGGACGGACAACACATATTATTATATTACACCATGAAGAACACTAGGCTCATCATTGGTAAAGTTATTCTTCCTCGTCTTCTTCTTCATCCCATACAATCTCATACTCGCTGTCAACTTCTATCTCATTTTCTATGACATTTAATCCATGTTTGAGTAGACCTTGAGCGGCATACTTGGAATCGTAGGCAATCATCGCTGTCTGAGGGTTCTCTGGGTCAACCGTTAGAATAACATAGTTATTCATATGCTCACCTAAAATTGCGGCGGCGTGGTCTAAAGGGTGTAAACTCATTTGACAGGGGTTAAAAGGGGTTATTATAATCGTTCCTATTAGGAGCGCACTAGTATAACTAAGGTTATTTATTCTTTAATTATTAATAATAAACATCAACCTTAGTTTACTTTGGTTACTAGAGCGCGCTTATAGTTATTCCTAGCTCTTTCGCCCCTACCATATATCGCTGTCATCTAAATCATCCTCAGGGAGCTTGATTGTTTTACCCCATAGTAGGCTTCAGCGAACTTATCTAGCTCTTGTTTTAAGAGTTGTTCTTTCCTATCGTTGATATTACGGTTAGCATCCTGAGCCATCTGTTCTACCCAATAGTTCACAGCGATACTGAGGGCGTCTAGCCTATCGTCGTGTGTTAGGGCGCCTCTGTTCTTCGTTATGCGAGACATCTGGTATATCAGTTGATACTTCAGTTGGGACTCTGCGGGGTAACCCTGAGCGCTATCGTAGTCGTTCTTGATGACCTTAGGGCTGATAACGAGCCTATGTTGGTTCATAATCGGCTCTAGGGTGTCTATGATGCGCTTCTCTTTTTGAATATTGTGGCGTACCTCTTCGATGGTACACGGGTGAATCTTAAATAGAATAGGTTTTAACAACTCTACAAACATACCATCGCCGAAGTTAGACTCGACAACAATCGTATTGACATTGTTTTCCTTGGCTTTGTAGCAGAGCGCCTTGAGTGTCTCGTCGGAGTATCCGCCTTGAATACCACCTGCGTCAGGGACGAAGAGATTACCATTGAGCATCTTCACTATGGCATATCCTGTTTCGTCCTTACCGCGCCCTGAGGGGTCGATAGACATCACGGAGCCTGTGTAGGGTATCATATCGCCGATAAGCTGCATCGGGCGGTAGAACCTGTCGCCTGTCATAGCAACATTAGGAACCGAGGAGTCCCACTCTAGGTGCGGAGATTGCGCCCATACGAGCTTTTCAGGAGCTAACGTAGGGTCTATGTCCATTACTAGGAGTTCGGACGTTTTAAGGGGGAATCTGTCCATGTCTGACAGCCGCGTGTCGAGCATGAATTGCATAGCGAACCCTGAGCGCCCGTAGGACACCTCTCGTTCAGCTAAATCAATGTCTGTGAATCTTGTAGGCTCTGTAGAAGTACTCTTCTTCTCAGAATCGACGCAGAATGGGCTTATATTGCCATCGTAGGTCTTTTCGTTGGTCTTTTGGTCTACGTACTTGCAAGTCCATATGCGCGTCTTGTAGCCCCTCTCAGCGAGCTTACCGTAGATGGTGTCTTCGCATTGAGGTGTACCTAAGAATAGTATCCTAGATTCATCTTCGGGTTTGATGATGGAGTCGAACTCCTTGACCTGCTCTGAGAGCTTATCGCGCATCCCTTGGGTCTGCGAGTTGTTCGGGACTTCGACGTCATCAGCAACGATAATATCGGCACGAGAGCCTGTTAGTTGCGATGTGATTCCCAACGACTTAACGGATGGCGCATGGGATGCGGGGGCAAGTCCGACGTCGAATGAGATTTTAGAGAATCTTTGTTTGTCACTTGGCTTGAGATGAGCGAGGACAGGTAACTCATGGATGAGTCTAAGAGTAAAAGTAGAGAAATCGTCTGCTCTTGTTTTTGAAGCAGAGACGACAAGTATGTTTTTTCTAGGGTCGAGGAGGAGTTGGTGGACAACGAACGCAGAGCAAATCCAACTTTTACCGACTCCTCTAAAGCCCTCAATAATAGCTCGTTTATCTCCTCTTTGCATGTATTCAGCGATTTCATATTGAATAGGGGTTGGTTCGGGTAGATTTAGTTCGCTCCATACTATATATAGGAAGTTACGAAAGTCCTTTAGTTTGTCGGGGATTTCCACTATTTGTTTCTACCACGGTTCTTTTTCTTAGATTGTATTCGGAGGTTAGACCTAGAGTTATTCAAGGGGTTTCTGTCCTTGTGGTCAACATCTTTTCCCTTTAAGGCGGCTTTACCGTATCTTTTCACGGCGAGTTTACGAGCTTTATTACGTCCTGCTCTTCGTTTCTTCTGTGAAGGTTTACCGTGGTAGCGGTTATATTCCGCCTTGTAGTTACGTGGTTTAGCCATTGAGTGCGCGGTCGGTTACATCGTCGAAGGGTAGGTTCTCTATAATCTTCAACATAGGGTTGTCGTTCTTGATTTGAGCGTGGACACCGTTGTCCTTGAGTAGCTGTCGCGCCGCATTGAGGTCGGAAGGTGTAGCCTCCCCACTCTGTATTCGACGAGTGAACTCATCAATCAAGAGGTCTTGCATAGCGTGTAGCTTGTCTGTTTTGTCAGCCATAGTTTATTTCTCGTTTCTTTTATTATGAAAATCAAAAAGTATCTTTACCTTGTCGCTTAGACTTTCGAGGTTGTAGTGCATCCTAGATAAGATGATAACAATAGTTATAAAGCCTACACCAACAGACCATAAGGTAGGTATCCATTCACTCATCTTTATCTCTGAGTTCTTTTACGATTTTGATTAGTAAATACACAAACGACGTCATACCAACTAGGATTGCTACGAGTACGTTTACGTCCGATAGGGTTAACGTCCCAAGGATTCCTAAGAAGCCTACGAGGGACGGCATGTGTTCTGATTGCATGATTTTTTAAGCTAGTTTAAATGCGTTAAATGTTGTCACAGGTAAACTTCCTCCTTTTATTGTAGTACTGCTACCAAAGTCGGTGTACATACGAACCGACACATAGTCTGTATCTGACAGGTAAAATATTCCACTAGTTGAAATGCTTTTAGTTCTGTTAGATGACGAGTTCACGGCTACATCTTCATGTCTTTTGATTTCAGTTGTTGAATTTTTATAAAAAGACAATTCTGTTGTCGCCTGACTGTGTAATCCTTCTATTCTAACAGTAGTACCTAAATAATAATAACCCGCAACCGCAGGCGTAAATCTATGAGTAGACGTACTATATTTGCTATCGGGGTCGAACAACTCAGCATCAAACTCTATAAATACAGGACTTGTAGAAGGTAGTGTTCCATTAGAACTCGCATAGGCATGAAACATAGGACTGTTAGTCCCGCCTGTAGCTATCGTAGTGCTACCACCTAAGGCGACCGAACTACCGTTGATTGTAATAGAGTCATTCGCTAATTTAGTATTAGGAATTTCAGGTACTTGACTAATGGGCAAGTTGCCCTCTAGCATTCGGGTGTTGGCTTTTGTTAAACTCATATATCATTTTTTGGGGTTAAATTTTCTGTGCTACAAAGGAAACATTTTTTACATACTGGTAATGATTATTGCTGCCTGAATAGTCTCTAAATTGAAATTTAAAGGTAGCGCCTCCTGTGGGTATGGTTACAAATCTTGCATTCAATGCGTTATATGTTTGGTAAGATGTTGCCGAGGGGTTACCTTGAAAGTCAGGAGTAGCGGCAGGAAATGTTCCGCTAGTAGTAAGCATTCTATGTTCAAAATAATACGAAGAGGCATATTGACTTTTATAATCAAGAGAATACCAGACTAAATACGAACCCTCATTAAGAGTAATTGCATTTGAAGATACCGACATAAAACTAGAGCTTGAAGCCAGAGTAATTGGTATATCGGTATAAGTTTCCGTCTGGATTCTGTACTCCGCTATTCTAGTAGCTACCGCGGTCGTAGTCGCAGCCGAAGCAACTTGAGCATCAACATACTCTTTAGTTGTTACCTGTCTGTCGACTGTTATGTCGGATATAGATGCGGAAGGAGTTGTTACCTTCCCATCTGACTGAACAGTAAGTCTGTGAGTAACGGGTTGGTTAGCCCCATCTGCGTTATTTTGTGCAAGATTTAGATTCTTCCCATTAGCCGAGCGTATAGTCAGTCCATCGTTTGCGAGAATTTCATTAGGGTCAATCGACAGTTTTATGGCGCTCGCCGAAGTATTACTAGCTAACTGCAATAGCCCACCCGTGTGGTCATTAGGATAAACAGTACTACCTCTTGTTATTTTTACCGCGCCCGAACTTTCAATGTTTCCACCTACGATGACGTTTTGTTCGCTATTTAATTGAAGTGCATTACTTGTTGTTCCCGATGAATTAGTAGTTTGAAATATAATGTCCCTACCATTTGTTTTATTTTCAACGAGAAAAGTACCATCAGTATTGTTGTGTATTCGGGCATCATAATCAGGATTTGTTGCATTCTGACTATGAAAGTCGAGATAAGCATATCCGTTACCACCCGTTAGATTTGAATTAATCTCAATTCCCGCAGTTTTATTACCATCACCATTAGTATCTACTCCATCAACTAAAAGGCGACCATTTTTGAGGTTTACTGTACCATCGAATGTTACATCGTCACCACTAAATGAGGCGGGGAAATTAATTGTGGCGGCGCCTGCGTTGGTAACTACAGATATTACAGCTCCTGAAGGTGGAGCGGTATCGAATGTAATTTGGTTGAAGGGTGTTAATATAGTGTAACTGTCAGGGCTTTGAGTTAATCCATCAATACTTACATTATACGCTTCTTCTTTGCTTGTTTGCGTAGTAAACGTAGTTATAAAAAATGAAGTAGTTGTGCCATCCCCCGTGAAACTTTGGCTTCCGAAGGAAGTTAGATTAGTGGAAGTTAAGCCAGTCCTAGAGTTAGTATAGGCATTAGCAGAGGCAAGTGTTGAGGTATCCCCTGTGTCAGCATATGTCTGCGCCGAAGATAATGTTGTAGAATCCCCCGTGTCAGCATATGTCTGCGCTGAAGATAATGTTGTAGAATCTCCTGAGGTTATATTCGCTTGGAGTGTAGCATCTTGTGCATCCACATATGTTTTATTAGTTGAGCTTCCGCCTGTAGTGGGGGTAGGTAAGTTTTTAATTTCGCGGCTCTGAGCATCTAGGAAAGTAGAACCACCTGCTGTTACTTCACTAATCGCACCGTCAGAAATCTCCGATGCCTCTTCATTGAGGAAACGATTGTGTTGGTAAGCTAAGTCGAGACGAGAGGCTGACAGACGAGAACCATCGGCGAAGTCTACTAAGTCGGTCGAGGGGTTAGACTGACGTCGAACACGAACAATGTCGCCCGCTGTAGCGCCTGCACCTACTACACCACCGAGTTGGAGAGTAACAACGCTTGTTGTCTTGTCTACCGTAAAGTCGGTGTTGTATGTTATTGGTGTGCCGTTAATCTCAACCGCTACGTGCGATTCAAGAAGGACGTTGAAGCTATAACTGAACGATGTCTCGTTAGAGCCTGCTGTGTAGTCTGTGTATGTATTAGCCATGATAAATTAATTTACTAGATTTTCTTTCTGTTGTTGGGCGTCATAATACGCCTGTTGAAGTTGAGGATATTCACGAAGCATTTCTGAGCGCGCTAGGCTTCTGAAGGAACGAAGGTATCGTTGTATTTCTTTAATACGCGGACTCTTCTCTCCTACTTTGTCTGCATCTACGGCGCTAGGTAAACTTTGATAATAACTCGTTCCCATCAGTTGCTCTAAGGCTTGACGGAGAGTTCTGTTATTAATCTTAACTGTGCCTGCTAGTTCCGCATATCGGTCGTAGGCTGTTTGCCCACCTTCTTCATTACGGAAGTCACGCATGTCGAGGTTCTTATTTCCTCCTAACAACTCTGTGGGTTTGGAGAAGCCGACGCCCATAGCGCCTATTTCTTGCTCTACGATGCTGTTGGGGATTTCCTTTTGATAAATTGGGTTGAACACGCCATTCAAGCCATGCGAAGGAACAGTCTCAATTTCACCTAAGAGATTACGACGGGGGCTTAAAGGTTCGATGCCGAGTGCCTTAGAGCCGTCCGCCATCGGAGTCCTCTTTATCATATAATCCAGTATTCCCCGTGTCTCACGCAGCATACGGTCTTCTGGGTAGTTTTGCGCTTGATTAAAGACATTAGGAACGAAACCGCCTGCGATATTACCTATGAATCGCTCACCATTCTTAGTTGGGTCACGGAGAACATTAAATAAATTATCCAAACCTTGAACATAAGACTTATTGGTAATGTTATTCACAATAGTCGAGGCGATGTTAGAGAATACCAAAGATACCGCATCGTCGGTTCCTGACTCGTCATATTTACGATACTCAGCGAGGTCAGCCATGATACCAAGTATGGTAGCCATAGGGTCTAGGCGTTGATAACTCACATGTTTATCTGTGTCGTTAGGATTTAAGACGGGTGTGTTTGCAGGTATCCGAATAGAATACTCTTGGAAACCGCCTAGTCTCTCAGCATCTCTTTGCTCACGCTTCTTAGAGCCGTAGCCTGTAATGAAGTCTTGGTTAGTAGATACATACCACATCAATGCTGAGGTTGTAGCGGTAGCCGTCGCTAGGCGTCCAACCATTTCAGATTTCTCTCTTGCGGTTGTTTGGCTAGACATCATCTTTTCACGATAAGACTTCTTCCACATTGTAGATGCCTCTAGGGTATCCTTGTTGAGGAAGCCTAAGAATGTTCGGGATACACCGAAGGTAAGAATATTAGTTGGAGTTCTTACGAACGGAACAACGAATGACATCCAAGGGTTATCTGCGATAAGCTTAGAAATAGTTCGTAGGGAAGCTATGTCAGAGTCTTGTGTATGAGAATTAATCTTAGCATACTGCGCTCCGCGTTCTCCTAGAGCTAACTTCTGTTCTCCGTCTCCGAAGTCTGCCATGTTGATGGCTCTTCCTTCGCTGTCGATACGAATAGATTCATCTTTTACATAGTGTTTCTCCATGTAATCATTAACGAATGTTTCTCGTTCTTCAAATTGTAGTCCCTTCTCTTCGGCAAGTTTGTTAGCATCTCTCAAGATATTTTCTTCAGAGAATGCTCTTCCGCCGTCAGTAAGGTTTTTCTCTAAACCTAGTTCAACAAACTTAGCTAACTCTTTCGGGTCTTTAATACCCTGTCGTAGCCCTTGAGTAGATAACTCGGTACGAATGTATTGTCTGTAACTTAGTGCCTTGAAAAATTCGTCACCACCTAAGAGGAAACGAGAAGGCATACGCGATGCTGTTCCCATCCAATTAAAGGCGGTTTCAGTTAGTCCACCATCTTTAAGGTTTCCGCCAAACATCATGTTAGCGTTCTTACCGTTGATGGCGCCTAGTTCAAAACTTGTGTCATCGAAGGCGCGGTGATTGGCAATCGTAATCGCCTCATCTTCTCGCACCGCTTTCCACATCAGTCTCCAAGCTTCTGCAACGCTTTCCATGTGAAAGGCTAAGTTAAGCTGTGACCTTAATAGTGGTGTGTTTCCTGTTAAAGCAGCGCCCACCGCCGTCTCGGCGCTTCTCATCGCGTACGTAATAGCATTACCCATGATATTAACAATCTGAGTGGAGGGGGCGGAAAGTAGTGAATTAATCCAATATTCACGGGTCATGTCAAAGAACAATCGACCGCGTGCGCCTTTACTAATTTTATTTAAGGCTAAAAGACTTTTGTCTATATCGTTAGAGTCCGAAGCGTCCATGAGAAGTTTAATCATTTTCTTCTCACTCATACTGCCGCGAGCTTGGTTACGATAAGCTTGGTCAGCGGCGGCATTCTTACTTGCCTTGGCGTTGTAGCCAAACTTACGCTTGTAGTGACCCTTCTTGTACATGAACTTTCTCTGTAATAATCCTAGAGATAAGTTACGTCCGTATAGACCCCACACTCGTTGAACTTCGGTAAATTGGTCTAACAATGAAATTAAATCAGTTCGTAATGAATCTACATTACCAACATTCTTCTCCATCGCGTCATTCGTTGCTTTAGCTACTCGTTGAACTTCTGCGCCTATAACTTCTTGGAGTTTGCGGATGGCTCTTTGTTCTTCTAAAACTTTGTCTAGGTCGCCACCTTCTTTTGCTAACTTAGATATACGAGCAGCCCAACCATTGACGTCGCCGCCCATAATCTCTGCTGCATCTTTGCTTTCTTTGGTTAGCTCTTTTGCTGTAGTTCTTGGAATAGACTTATCAGCGCGCATTTCTTTAATCTTGAGAAGAGACATAGCTCTTATAAGCTTTGCTGTCTCAGCAGAATTACGCACAGAACGCGCGGCGGATAGAATAGCTTGTTCTCCGCCTTCTTGTAATTTCTTAAATATACTAACAGTCGGTTGACTTAGGTCGGGAGCGCCGTCGTCAGCATCGGGCTTAGGTGGAGGAGTACCTTCAGGTGGCTTACCACCCGAACCTTCGTCAGCCGCTGATTTAATCTTCTTAACTTGAACAGCAGAGCCATTCATAGTTTTAGCAGGAACAACAGTAACTTCATATCCATCACCTAGTGTTTGCTGAATATATTCCTGTAGTTCTTTTTTAGTAAATCCTTTTTGATATGTGCCTTTACTAGTAATTAAAGCTCCTGCCTCTTTAGCAGAGCTATTACCTTTACCAACATCAGAGGCGCTTCGTGTTTGGATAATGGCTGTTCCGCCTTCCTTTAATACACGACCAATATCTTTTACAATACCGACACGAACATCGGGCGGCACAACATTTAGAGTATTAAGACTTACAACATTTTCATAGCTGTCCGATGGGATGTCTGATGCCTTGTTGTAGTTAGGGTCAAAACCTTCTCTTGGGAATGGCTCATAGCTGTCAGCTTTTAATATGTCGGAGCCTAAACCTCTACCCGCACCAAAGTCGAGAGTTTTACCTTCCCCCAACAACGGAACTACTTTTTCATAAGTTTTTGTTGTACTTGTGATTTGAGTTTTCTGAGCATCAGCAGGGTTATAATCAGGTTCGTCTTCTGACTTAAATTGAGTTTCTTCTATTGTATTTCTGCCGCCGCCTGTCTCATTTAGACGAGCAAGAATTTCTTCTTTAGTTCCCTTGGTGTCTAGACCTCGTTGACGGGCTTCATACCTAAGCTCTTTAATAGTTAGGTCATTTAAATTTTCTTCGGGAACGAAGTCGTCTCCTGTGTCATCAGCATCGGCATTATCTCTGTCGTGCTTGTTGTCCGCTTCGTCGCGGGAACCGTTGATTTCATCTTCTGTAAGGTCTGACTTGTCGATAGCATCTTCTGTTGCTTCTTCTTTTGTCTTACCTTCTTGCAAGCCTTTGTTACGATTCTTAATCATCTTAACAGCCTTGAAGAATCCTACAGCACCACTTATACCTGCTTCTAAGAAAAAGCCTTCGATAACATTTTTGAATCGACCTTCTATCTCTCCTTCGTCTTCACCTTTCGACGCCAAGTACTCCGTAACAGGATTCCTGAGAGATTCATTCATATTAATTAAATTAGAAAGTCTCTCTTCCTGCGCATCGAACACTAAGAAATCTGCGGCAGCACCTGCGGCTACGTTTGTAGCTATTTTCTCTTTCTTAGATTTACCTAATCTTTTAACAGCCTTTAACTTACGAATTTCTGCGGGAGATAAATCCTTCGACTTTCTAGCAATCTTGAGTGCAGTCTTGCTACCAACTTTACCTGAGAGTTTTGCGAAAGTTCCTACACGTCCTAGTTGTCCTGCTACAGGAACGAAGCCTGTCATGAACTGTGCGACACCTTCAACTAAACCACCTGCGATTGTGTTAGAGCGTCCTAAGAATCGTTTGTTGTAATCAGGGAGAAGTTCATCTCCTGTAACCCAATCGGCTAGGTTGTAAATACCTTGTACTGCGCCTTCGACGCCTCTGAAGGGAGCCGCCAACACATCCGTGACGACGTTCTTATCTTCTTGTTGTCCTTGGAGAGGTTGGGTACTGCGCGAGGTTGCGGTCGCGCCTTTTACGATTTCGTCAATAGCCATAATTATTTAATGAAATATTTCTTTCTGTAATCTTCTTGAGATTTATTAAGTTCTTCGGGGGTTATTCCTAAGAGTTTCGCGAGTCGTGCGGCATCTTCGGGTGTATCAGCTAAACCATTTATCTTTACTGCTTTATAGCTGTTTTGAAAATAGTCTTTGTTGTAACGTATTCCAACAGCGTCGGATGCATATAAAGAACCTTCGACATTTCCCGACTCTATAATGTCTGCTACTTCTTTAGCGGTGTATCCTAAGAATGCTTTTGCGTTTTGATATTGGGTTACGTCGGTTTCGTATGCTTCTTGAGTCTTACGTCTTTTTTGACTGCCAGTTCTTGAACCCGCCAAGTCCATCGCATTAGCTCGTAAACCACCTATATTCTCTTCGACAACTTCTGTTATTTTTGAATACGCATCGGGAAGCAACTCAGAGCGATTAATATCTCCTGCTTCAGACTGAACGAATAAAGAAGAATTATTATATTGTTCGATAAGGTCGGATGTATAATCTTCAGGTGTTTCAAGAGGTTTACCTCCAATAAAACCTTTAGGACGAACAACTAACTCATCTTCTTTTGTTTTGTTTCTTGGATTACCTGAACCTTTCTTACGAAATGGTAATTTATTTTCAGTTATCTTGTCAAGGGCATTAGTAGCTTCATCAGCTACTGCTTTTACTCGCTCATCTTCAGCTTTAATTTCTTCTTGCTTTTGTAGCTTTTCAGAAGCGAAAGCTTTTAACTTTACTTTGAGATTCTCTTTAAATTTATCTGCGAGTCCACCTTTAGCGTTGAGTTGTTCCATAACCCAAGTGCCGCGCTCTTGTCTAGTTTTGTATCCTAGTTGTGTGGCACGCTCTAGTAAGTTTTGGTAACCTTGGTGATAAGTGGTACGCTCTTCGCCAATCATTCTAAGAACTTCAGGGTCGAGGTGTTGCTCTAATAACTGCCTTTCGTTTTGTGGTTGATTATAGAACGGTGAATTTTGTTTACTAACGTCGGGAAAAGAATCCCGTAAGCCTTCTATTTCAGTTAGTAGTAAAGTTTCTACAATCCGCATACCTGTATTGGCTTCGGTAGATACTTCGGACTTATCAACGAAGTCATTAATATCCTTAATTATCGTATCCATCTTTATAGGCACGTTGCGGTGTTCTGCTTCTAAGAACGCAATATAATCTCTTTTCAATGAAGGACTTAGACTTTCGTCATTGCTAACTTCTTTTATCTTACCGTCGATATAATTTTGAGTTTCATCGACGCCGCCTGTACCTTCGATAACAACTCCGTTTTCATCGGTCTGTCCGTTATAAATGGCATCAAATTCAGGAGTCATTGTATCCTTAAACTTATTAAGTTGGATGATTTCCTCGTCAATCTTTTCACGCTCGTAGGCGCGCTCTGTGTCATCAATCTTTTCTAACAGTTCATCCATTAAGACCGAGCCAATCATCTTTTCTGTGCCTATCGTTGTAATTCTAGCAATTTCAGTTAACGCTGTGCGCGCAAAGTCTGCATCTTCTGCTTTAAAACTTTCGGTTAGTTGCGTCATTACCTTTTTGGTGTCTGCAACATCTAAAGGTTCTAAATAGTTTAAGAATGTAGTTATCTTCTCTAAGCGAGCTTCTTTGGTAATAGTTGCATCCGTAGACGCGGCGCGTAGATTTGAAACTAAGCTAGGAATATAAACCGTGTCCTTGTGGTGGTCGCTAAATGTTTTAGGAAGTTCTAAAGAAAGCTTCTCTCGTAAATCTTTGGTTGATGCCAACAAACCTCTGTGGCGCAACGAGCCTTTCTCAAAGAGTTCCCCACCATCCATACCACCTTGTGCATTAAATTCATTTACTAAATTATCTGCCCAAGCTCTGTAAGCGGCTTCGTCGGGGCGTTGGTCGATAGGTAGCTCCTCTATCTGCTTTTTGTAGTCCTCAATCGCTGATAAACTATATTTTGAAAATTCTGTTGAAGCTGCACCGCCTACTAACTTTTCTGCATATATAGAAGCTAGGGGGTTTAAGCCATACTGCCCACGGAGTTGTGAGTTAATGTTCTTCTCGGTATTTTTTAAAGCTGTTTGTTTTTCATTAATGAGAGTTGTACGTTCTTCATCAGACAGTCCTTGAAAAGTTTCGGCAAACTCCATCTTCTGCATTTCCGTTTCAGCCATATACCCTTTGTGCAGACTTTGTAGCGCGGGGTTGAGCTTACTTAGAGAATCGGCAAGCATACCGAGTTGGCTCTGACTTGCTTTCTGTGTTTCCTGAACGGCTGTATAGGATTGACCGCCTTGTTGTATTGTTGGGCGTAAAGGCTTTTTAGCTAAATCTAAGGATGCTTGTACTCTGCCATCACTTCCACCAAGGAGACTTTTTAATGTTTTTTTCTTAGCCATAGTTTATCCGAGTGCCTCCGCTTTTTTCTCAGCATATAAGTTTTGTTTGCCTTGTCCGTATATAGTCATTGTTGACCCTGCAAGGTTAACCATAGAGCCTAAGTAATTAGGCTGTTGAATTGGTTTGTTAATTTTAATTAAATTATTTGAATTACGGAATCCTGCCTCAGTAAGCTGTAGTTGGTTATTAATACCTGTAAGACGACTCTGCTCGGCTACGGAGAAACGGTAGTCCGCTTCCTGCCTTGTGTAGTCATCCATAAGCGCATCTACGCTTAGTCCTGAGACTCCTGACTCACCTGCGGAAACCATTGCGGTCGAACGCGCGGCGGTAGCCTTCTTCTGCGACTCCTGTATATCCCTCGTCATCACTAAATCCTCCTGCGCTTCCTTCAGGCGCATCGCTGAGGCTTCACGCAGGTAGCGCTCATTCTCGCGCTTGGCGGCGGCTTTTTGTGCATCAGCTTGATTCCTAGCAGCTTGTTGCTGCGCCATCATCGACATAGCTGTAGAAGCTACTGTCGTCGCTAGACTGATTTTCATCATTGTAGCGGCTGTTATTGAGGTTGGTTCACACATAATTATTATAGATTGTAAATTTATAGAAAGTCGCCCCGTTAACATCTACGGGGTGAACTAGGGTAGCACCGCACCACATTAACCATCGTAGGGAAAAGTGGTTTTCGCTGTGTACCATGTTGGAGTATTTAGGGTATTTGGTTGTAATTTTCTTAATCCAAGGACGAGAAAATCTTATGAAGTCTGATTTGTAATCGTATATTTCATCAGTCCCTAGCATCCATATATATCCCTCATCTTTGTCTAGGGCGCCGACACCAAACATTGCACACGGTGTTTTGTCTTTAGTCAAGACGGTGTACGACTCATCATCGTATGATAGTCCCCGCGTCATTCCTTGGTCGGACTTACTACCTAAAAACTCAATTTCAGTCCTATCGGCACTTCGTAAATTGGTTGCAATGTGTCCCACATGTTCTTTAGAAGCGGGAACAACACTCACACCTGTTTGGTATTCTTTATTTAATAAATCAACCATATCGGTTAGACCTAGCATGAATAAACGATTCAAACTCGGCGCTCTGTAAGTTACACGGTAGTGCTGTATTATTTTCTAAGGTTATTTTAGCAGAGCTTGCTTTAGTAAATATAGGAAAGCGGAAGGCGCCGTCGGTAAGTTTAAACTCGTCAGGTAGCTGTGTGCCAATAACTGTAGGAGTAAACTCATTGATTTGCTCTTCTCTACCATCGGGCTGTACCTTAACCTTGAAGGACGCAGAGTTGTTAAAGAATATACTTCCGTTTCTTATTAAGAAGTCGTTCGCATTAGAAGGTGACTTTGAATTACCTGCGGGCGCTTTAAAAACTAAACGAGAGAACACATACTTCATAGAGTATTTTAGTCCTACATATACGGTTGTGGTAGCGCTCGGTGGCGAAGTAAGTGTTACTACAGAACCATTTACAGAAGACTCTAGGAGTAGTCCATCGTCGGTGTAGACCTGAACTGTATCTGTAGATTCAGGTGTGTAGGGTAATTGAATATCAGAAACTGCTCCACCTACCGTTGCGGAAATTCTCATATCTAAGTGTGTGTTGTAACCGCTTGGGTCTTGTCTACCTGCTTCTAAGAATATTCTTAATAAGTTAGTTTTACCGTTCTTAGATTGTAAGACATACAACTCTGAGTCAATAAATTTAATACCTCTGACAGCGCCTACTACGGAGAACTTACTCCAACTACTTAAACCTTTTTGTTGGTTGTTGAAAAAGTATTTATAAATGTATATATCCGTTTCCGAACCCGACGATGCTGTCGTACCACTTGTCATAGCAATTATCTGCTCTGAGTTAGAACCCGTCAAAGACGTTAAGTTGTTAGGAATATACTGAGGGACGTGTGCTGTGATTTCAACAGCGTCATATATATCCGCTGTAGCATTTATAGTAAATTCACGGACGCCACTAAAGCCGCCGCGTTGAAACGGGAAGTATAGGTAGGAACCCAAGGGTATCGGGTCTACACTCTTGACCGTATCGAAGTTAGTCACCGCTGTAACTGAAACTGATTTAGGAGTAAGTAACTCTCCACCCTTCAAAACAAACTGTGAATTATCTGAGAACAAGATTAAGTTTTCTTGGAAAGGCTGTGCGCTTCTTAAAGTTGTAACATTATTAGATGACACACTCACGTCGATAGGGTCGCCGTCGAGTAAGTCCGTTACCGTCGTCCTGAAAAAGTTATATGACTGAAGGTTAGCATTGGCATCATAACCACCAAAGCCTGCTTCCGACATAATAACAGTATCTTGAGCTAAGAAACCAAGTCGATTCTTATATTGAAATACGTTATTAATTTTATTATCTAAAAAGCTTGGATAGGGATTACTGTCTGTATCACCCGCCTTTAGTTTGTTAAAGGACATCCTGCGTATCTCAAACACATTAGGAGCGACGCTTACAAGTAGACGAGGCATTGTAGCTGAGTCTATTGTATCGTTTATTACTGCTCCCGCACATTCTACCCAAGAACCTTGACCGACGTCGCCGTCGGTAGGCTCGTTAGAGGCTGATTTAAACTCACAATAAAAATCATCCTGTCCTAATTCAGCATCTCCAATTACTTTTACTTTAAAATTGTGCGGAGCAATGGTGGGCAAATCAGCTAATGAAGATACTTCGCGATGAACAATTCCTATACCGTTTCCTGAAAGACCATCTACAGGTGAAACACTCAAGTCCTTTAGTAAGCTTAATCCTGATGGAAGTTTCTTATTTTTTAAAATTAGTAGATTATTTTCTGAGTTTTTTGCATCCAATACAAAATATGAATCTGATTGAGAATAAAAGTACTCTTCAATCCCTGATAATATAACCGATGAATCAATGACTGATGCATTGTTCCCACTTGCTGCTGCGCTTTGATAAGCCGTCCTTGATTTAAGGGTAAGAGGCGTGGTTGGAGTAGAAGGCGTTGAAGTGTCAGTTGTATGAATTACAGCATGAAAAGACACCACATCTAAATTAGAACCACCCCCGACGCCCGTATTTTGCATATAATTCCAATTTCCGCTGTTTTCAATAGCACCCGTTAATATTTGACCCTGTGCGCCTACGGTTAATACTTTAAAAGTGGGTTGAGTAATTATATTAACATCACCCGAAATAATTTGTTTATTAGTAGTATTAGATAGATAACTCCTAGATGGTGGGAGGGGTATATCAACAATATCGCCCGCCGTAAACCCTTTGCCTCGTAGTGATGAGGAGATGGTAAATGTATTTGTTACGTTATATCGCCTAGGGTTAGAGCCGCTGTATGTTTGTTTGAAGGTGATTAAAGCACTTGAGTCTTGTCTTAGCGTACCTTCAGTTGTAAAACCATATTTCTTTTTGTAATCGCCTTGTTTAATAAATATTAAAACATCGTCGGATACATCAGTCGTGGCTGTGGTTGTATCAATAGCAGTCTCCTGCTCTTTATTTAATAGGAACGTCGAGTCACCTATAGTTAAGCCTTTAAGATTTTCTTTTGCCTTTGTACTAGCAAAATATGTCCCTGTCGTATCCACTTCGTTGTTAGTTATAGTGAAGTCGGATGTAGTCTGCTCTGTAATCGTACACTTCACACCTGTATCAGCGTTGTGTATTCTTAGAGTATTATTATCTTGAGTGATACAGTATCTTTCTGCATCAGAACGCTTGTAAAGATGAAAGAAAGTATCTTCGGATAAAGCAGTATCAATTAAATTACTTGTCCCAACAAACTCCGCCGCAGGGCGTTTCTGTAGTCCTTCAACAACACTACTCAGGGCGTTCTCCTGCTCTTCACATTGTCCGTCATAACGAACAGCGTCAGGCTGTTGGGAAACCCCTTGTATAAGATTTGGGAGGGAAGTATTAATTAATGGCATTAGGATATGTCAGTATTTCGATTGATTCCAATTCTCTTTGCAACGTCGTAGTTGTCAAACATACTTCTATTTGAGTGTCCGCCATCGGCGTCCTCTAGGCGTGCGCGAGCTTGGTATTCGTCTCTAGCAATTAGACCTTCTAGTTCTTTACTTCCAACTAGACGTCCTTGGAAAATTCTGGAAGCGCGTAGTGTTATATATCTACGGGCTTGTTCATATAGTTCGTCCCATTCAAGATAGACAGTTGCTTGAACAACAACATCTTTTGAAAAGATATTTGTATTATTCTTTCTATCGAATAGGAAGTTACCACGCATGGTAATATCTATAGATTTGTCGATTGCATCTAACCAAAGTGTGTTAGCAGGAACCGATATACGCCCATCATTAGCAGGCGATAATGTAAGTTTAGGAATAGAGTTGAAGTGCCAAGTTTCACTTTGAACTTCTTTGGAGACTTCATTTAATGTGGCAATCGCTGTTGATGCCGACACAGGTAAAGCGACTGCATCGCTGATGGTTGACACAGGGCTTTCACCGATGTGTGCCAACATTGAGTTAACTGCTTCTAATTGATTTGTAAGTGTAGGCATATTAAAAAAAAATTATAAAAAAAAGCCCCCAAGGACACGAAAGGATAATGTCCGAGGGGGCTTAGTTTAAATTACGTTACGCTTTTACGCAGAACGCGGATTCAGGGCGAAGGACGCCATGTCCGACAGCGTACTTAGCAAGCATTGCTGTACCCTGTTTGGTCATGATGTACTCTTGCTCTACGGCGAGGTCAAGAAGCTTGACTGTACCGATAGCGCTCTTCTGTCCACCAAGAATTGGAAGAACAGTAGAGAAGTCCTTGTTGTATCCTGTACCACCACCATGAACGTCATTGTTCACGTTGTCAGAGTCAGTATCTGCACCTGTAGCAGCGCTGAGGTCTGTGCCTGCAATGCTTGAGATGTGATTAGACTTGACGATTGTGATACCTGCTAACTCAGCAATCTTACCTGTAGCTACAGAACCATTGCCTGCTGCTGTGTCGGTGTTGATTGCAATATTGTCAGTTGTTACCAACTCGTAGTAACGAGAAGGGTCGAGGATGACGAAACGGTCGTCCGAAGGAACATCGTTCTCGTCCATCTTCTGAGCGGCAGTACCAATAATCTTGATAATGTCCTCAGCAGCCTCAGACGCTGTGATGCCGTTGGCGTTTAGGTTGACTGTGATACCACCCTTAGCGCCATCGAAGGCTACGTCAGCAGCAGTTTCCGCAGCAGCAACAAGAGTCTTCATTGTTGCAAGGTCGAAACGCTTTGCAAGCGCGCGTCCTAGTTCTGCTGAGTATGTGCTACGAACGTCAAAGTGGGACTTTAGTTCGTCAATGTTAGCAACGAATGTTGCGGCGATAAGCATATCATCAATAGCGATTGTACGCTCACCGTGTTTGATTTGTTGTGCATAGCCGTTGCTTGATTCAAGAACGTCTTGTCCAACTGAGAAGTACTTCGCTTCTGCCGAACCAATAACAGGGAATTGGGCTTCCTTGCCACTAGAAATAGTGCGAACGGTATGAAGGTCTTTCATAACATTGCTCTCTTCAAAGGTGGTTAGGATTTCATTGCTGAATACTTTGAGAAACAAAGCATCTGCATTACCTGTGCCATTGATTTGACCTACGCGAGATACTGTATTTACGACACCATTTGCCATAGTTTTATATCTCCTTATTTAGGGGGTTATTATTATTGTTAGTTGTGCTTTTGTCTTCTCACACATTTCCAAGTATGTTATCCGTCGCAACGGGCATATATTTACTTTGTATAATTAAACGAAATTTATAGAAGAGTTTTACTTCTTCTTCTTTTTCTTAGGAAAGCCTTTTTTCATATTATTGTAGGCTTTGCTAGAAACTGTTGATTTTTTCTTAGACCGACTGATTCCTAGTCGTTTACGTCTATTAATATTTTCATATAGGCTCATAATTATCTACACTTCCATCTACGGAGAGCCAAAGCTTTACGCGTTGGTCTACCTTTTTTATCTTTCATGGCGCCTTTAGCGCCCTTCATGCGCGCACAGAATGAACGCTTACGTGCCGCCCTTTTACCTGTGGGCTTGCTCTCAGTTACAGGAGCTTTTAAATTACTACCTGTCTTAGAATTATAGTGTTTTCTCCCCGCCGCCGTCAGTCCGCCTTTTTTGGACTTGTGTTTTTTGGTTAGAGAGACACCTTTTCTTTTCACTATTTAATTTGTGAAGAGCCAAAGTAAAAACCAATGATGGCATAGAGGGCTTGTACCACGCTCGGATGGAGGAGGAATCCTTGTTGAGTTTCATAAACATCTCTAGCGAATATCCACCAACCTTTGGTAACTTCTACAGTTACGCCGTGTTGTGAAAATGCCATGATAAATGGAACAACAACGATTGCGAAAAGAACCGTAGCGACGATACCTCTACGCACCCAAACGCCACCGCGAGCCGCGGCTTTGTCAGCACTTGTATCTGCGCCTTCCTGTTTTCTTAACATGAGTTCGACTTGTGTTTGCTGTGCTTGAACCATAGTGCCGATAAGCTTAAATATAAAGCCACTCACGGCACCGCCAAACATGGGTAGTAGGGTTTCCATAATTTTATTAGATGTTAGATATTGCTAGTCGTTGTTCGACTTGATTTCGGTATGCAGGGTCTGCTGTATATTGTTTAGAACGCATAGCTTCAGTTACCTGAGCGCGCGATGTAAACGGAGCTATTGCAGCACCCGTAGTTGAGCCTTGCATAGGCTTAGGAGCGACTCCGCCTTTGTATTGTGCATACAAGGCTTTAACAGCAAACTTTGCTTGGTCTACTGTGCCACTCTCGACAGTCTCGTTGTATGCGGTGAGGTCTGCATCAGACAAGGTTTCCCCCGCCCACTCTGACATCGCTTCATACTCTGACTTGCCACCAATCTCGCTAAAGATGGCTTGAGATTGTTGTTCAATAATTGCTTCTTGTCCTGCAATGTATTGGTCAACCATATCTTTACCTAAACCAACTTCTGCGAGTTTCTCGTAGGTTGTTTCAGATAATTGTCCATTATCAGCAAATTCAGCGGAGGCATTTTCGATTGTGCCTAACTGCGCTGTCTCTTCTGCGGACTCCGTTGCTTCTTCTTCAGAAGTGTCTACTTCTTCGCCACCAGATTGTTTACCTTCTAGTTCTGCGTAAGCATTAGCCATGTCTTCGGCTGACTGAAATTTCTCAGGGAGCCACTCAGGGCGGTCTTCTGAAACTTCAGGTGTTGTTCCTTCAGCGACTGCTTCAGGATTTTCTGTTGCTTTGGCGTCGATAGCCGCAGCTTCCTCTTCAAGAGTAATATTCTCTGAAGAAGTGTTGTCGTTAATTTCGACTTTTTCGTATTCTGCCATAATTACTATACCTTGCTATGTTTGTTTTTGAGTTATTGTTCTTCTTGTTGAACGTCGGGGTCGTTCGGTAAATCAGCGAGCGCCTTAACTCCTGCGGGCGCCGCCTTTTGTAGTAGCTGCATTTGCTGTGCTTGCTGTTGTTCAGCTTGCATCGCCTCTGCATCTTTGATTAGCCCGTCGGTTTTAATACCAAGAGCGGTTGCTCTACGGGCAAAGTATTCATTTACATTAACAAACTGTGCTACAGCTTCAGCACCGACAATTTGCGCGGCGCCTGCTAAGAACAAGTCTAGCTTCTGTAAATCATTACCACGTCCTAGAGCTTCGACACCTGTAATGATAACAGGATTGACCACATCTTTAGGCAGCTTCGGTAATTTCTTAGTCTTATTAAGGACTGATAAAAGTCTATTTACCAAAGGTAGTTGTAATTCATTACTTAACAACGAATACAATCCACCTAAGGCGCTCTCTAGCTCTTGAGAGAGCATTCTAATTTCTTCGGCTGTAACACGCTCTGCGTTACGAACAACTCCTGAGGTAAGGAGGAAAGCCTGTCCGAGTCTGTCCTTGATGACATTAATAGTCTCTTGGGCGACTCTGAAGTCGTTAGCTTTCTGTGTCTGCAATACTGTGACGTCCGCAGCATTCCCCTGTACGATAGAACCGTTGTCGGCTTCTGCTAACACCTTGCCACGGGTCGTTCCGTTAGGATTAACCAAGAACAACGTCTTAGCGGCAATCGCCGAGCCTTCGACAATAGCTTGTGTCAAAGCTTCTAGGGACTGTAGGTCGCCGAGATATTCTTCTACATATCCTCGACCATAATCTTCTCCGTCTATTTTTGAGAATCGGAGAGCAATGAAAGGAGCTTTGTTAATATCGAACGTGCCTTCTGTCTCAGGGATTCGTACGCCATTAATATCTTGGAACATGTGCCATTTATTGCCTTCTCTAATGCAAGCAGTAAAGAGTTCACATTCTTCGCTAGGCGCTTTACCTGAAGCAAGAGATGCTTGTTTAATTTCGTCAGAGAGTGTTTCATAAGATACTGTTTCCTTGGTTGCGATTTTTATTACGTTACCCATCGGGTCGCGTTTGATGACATATCGGTCTAGGTGGAATACGCGCATACCGCCATCTTCGGGGAGATATATAAGAGCGTTACCTGTGACCACTAATTGTTTAAGAGCTTCGTGAACCCCTACGCGATAAGACTGTTGTGAGATTTCACTCATCACCGTTTCTTCAACTTGTTGTAGGGACTTCTCTATTTCAGAGATAAGAGCTTCGTCGGCGCCTTCTTCCTTGATTGCAAAAGAATCAATGTTAAGGCGAAAAAATGGGGCGTTAGGTGGCAGAAGAGCCAATAGTAATTTAGATGCAAGGTTGTTAACTCCACGCGCACCTACGCCCGCAAAAGGTGTGTCTAGTCGGCTAGATGCCCCGAAACCTTCTTCGGGCATGATGTAAGGGAGTGTAAGTTTGGAGGCTGTGCGCGCTCTATCCAAATAGGAGTTTCTATCCCCTTCACATTTATGGTAGATTTGCTCTGCTGTTTGATAATTCATATTTATTCGCCTGAATCAACGAGTTCTCCGTCAACTTCAGGTTCTTCAGTTTCAAATTCGGAGGCTTGGATATCAAATCCTAGTTCTCCTCCTTTAGCTATAATTTCTTCAACCGTAGTCTTTAAAACTAAAAACTCTTGATTAGTTGTAAGGGTAGAATCCGCACCTGCTATTCCTACGGTGTAAGCAGTCTGCGCCTCATCATAAGTAAGCCAATAAAGTTCATTTGTTATTTCTACTTCAATCATAAATATTCTACTCCTCCACCATCGTTAATTGTTCCATTACCTAACTTTTGTTTAAGGATGTTACGCGCTTTATATCCCATATATAAGGAATTATAAAACTGTCCGTGTTTAAAATAATTTGATTTGGATTGTGTACTCCCTGTTCCTGAGTGAAAGGTCATTGCAGAACCTTTAGGGTCTTGAATGTTTTCAGACCACCTAAGAAGTAATTTAGTGTAATCTAAGGTTGTCATAGCCGCCTTCCAAAACATTTGGTATAGGTTAGTTACACGTCTTACGTCTAACTTATCACAGTTAACATTAAGTTTTTTATTAGCTTGATTACTTGGATTGTTATTTCTAAATGTACCGCTTAAATTCGTTAGGTTATCAGATTTAAAATTAAGAAAATCAACATCTGTGAGTGCTGAATTTTCTGCAAAAGTATTGTCTAATGAGCTAACCACTTCTGTACCGTTTTGCGTTTTATAACTAACTTTAGTTAAGTTAGGATGATTTTTAAATCTATAATTAAAACATTCAGGGAACCAACCATTATTACCAAATTTAATCTCTTTAATGTTATCTTTCCAAAGATGCGCGGCTACCCTAGTAGGTTGAATTACAGGACAGTAACCTCTAATTGTTATTGTTGGAGTATAAAATGCCCCTTGACCAACTCCGTGGTCATCAAATGTATAAACATGCAGACAATTAAAAGACCTACCTTTATATTCATTCGATGTCCCATCACCCCAATCAACATGAAAATGAAAATGTTTAGGAAAGTAAGCCAAAGGATTATCTTCGCCACTCACTACGGGTAATCCTGTAGCACTATAAGGGACTTTAAAGACAGGTATTTTTACAACACGTTGAGTATCCGAAGAATATAGTCGATAAAAACTTAGTTTAAATTCAGTTCCTGAGCCAAACCCATTAACACCTGCACACGGTTCTTTTGTTACAGGACGCGCCTGAGGGCTAATTTGATACATTAATCAAAATCTTGAACTGATGTATAAAACACGGAAGCTGAATTAGCGTTCGTTATTTTAATCCGTAAACGAGGTGCATTTGTCTTGAATATAATACCGCCAGACGCAGATAAAGAACCGCCTACGATATCGTAGAAAGTTCCATTTATATCTTGTTGTAGGGTTACAACAGCATTCTGCCAATTAGTTGTTTGCACTAGTATATCGCCTTCACCGCCATGCCAACTAAAAGGTTCGCCGACGGTGTTGCCTGTATATTCTTTTATAGATGCGCCCATATTAGTAATTTACTCCTGAACCACCGCTGACACCTGTGTTAACAGAGGGGCGGGAGATACTTAGAGATTTAGTACCACGAGATTTACTACTTTTACGCGTCAAACGCTGAGAGCGGTTGTCTAGCTTCTTCACCTTTTTTACTGGAGGAGGAGGCGGCGCTACTGGAGGTGGCGGGTCGGGCATTTTGGGGGTTGACATACACATAATGATTTTATTCCATTTTTATGATATTATTTGTTTGTTCTTCTCTCTTAGAGATTAGAAAGCGAATAACGGAGCGTTGTCCGCTATAAAAGTCCATATCCCGTTGGTCTACCCGTTGAGTGAAATCCTTCATAGGAAAGACTTCTTCAAGCGACTTTAATAAGTCTTCGGGGACAATCGGGAAAGGCAACTGCATAGCATCTTTCATATAAGCCTACTTTCTTGGGGGTTTTATGTCGTTTAGTTCTTCAGGAAGGTGTCCTTCTTCAATCCATTTCTTAGTCTGAATGAGGCACATAGCGTTCCATATGATGGCGCCGCCGTGGTCTTCAGCGGTATCGTCTTCCATAAGCTGCCATAGGTGTCTGTATAGACTGTCTATATAACGACTCAGCGGAATACCCTTCTGCCAATTATCTCGCCCATACTTTGTGGCACCATCTTCAAACCTCTTAGAGACGGCTCGCAAAGCTTCGATAGGAATAAGGGACGGCATCCCCTTTCCACTCATTGCGTCGCGTACCGCTCCTGTATCGAACTCAGAGCGCGCCCCTGAGTCGGGTAGTGTTGAGTTAACTTTTTCCATAAGGTGTCCATAGGTTGATTGTTTTTGTTTTGTCACAATAGTCTCCTTTCTGGAGAATGTATGCTAACTGAGCATTCATAAGCGCGTCGGCTTCTGTCTGCCCCTTCTTCTCGTATTGAGCTACAACTGTATCCCAAGTGTAGCCATCTTTATCTAATAGCTTCTTAGCTGTAATAAGCCCTACGCCCGCACAACCTGCATAGCCGTCAACGCTGTCGCCTGCTAGGGTTTGTATGAGGTGGAACTGTCGGGCTTCTTCTTTTGTATTTTTAATATACTCATCCCTTAAATGATTATACCATTTTATAGGAAGTGTGTTGAAGTCCTTGTCACCACTCACCGCTGTATATTTTCGCGGATGTTTAGTACATAGGATACCGCACAAGTCATCCGCTTCCATATTCTCAGCGATGGTTGACGTATAGTTATTACAAGTGAAGTCCCTTACCCATTGCAGACCCATAGGTTTTCTCTTACCTTTACGGTTGGCTTTGTAGAGAGGAAACAACTTATGTCTGAATGTCGTTTTAGGAGAGAAGATAATGTGAACGTCGTCCACCTTAGTCTTCTTCTTTATATTATTAATAAAAACAGACACCTCTTTCATAAGGCTAGACTCTGTGGTGTGTAGTGTCCACAAGTCCTCAGTCCATTTTGTTTCTACTTCGGAGGCAAAGCAGGCGCGGTACGCCATCATATCTCCATCAATTATCGCTGTTCTGTGCATGGTGTATAGTGTTTTTGATTACTTTAATTTCCTCTAAGACTTCATCTTCTAGGAGTTGTAAATCACCTAACTCTTTAGTGATTTCTCCTAGCTTTATTCTCTTCTTTTCTAGGCGGGCTGTAAGACCCTCTAGGTAGGCTCTATTTAAATCGTCGTTGTAGTCGATGGGCATTAGTGTGTCTCCTTCCAATTAAGACCTATTGAATATTCACCATCTAACGGACAATCGAAATCTAAAGTCTCTCCTGCGTGTTTGATGGCGTCTACGAATTGCTGACCTAGTTCGTCAGCGTCATCGGCGTTACAACTAAACTGCACTTCGTCATGGACGTTAGCGTGCATGGTATAAGGCTTAGTTGCTGTATTAACAAACCCGACCAGAGCTTGTTTCATAATCACCGCACCTGCGCTTTGTAAAAGTAAGTTAAGGGCGGAGTGCGGCGAGCGGCAAGGGAGCTTCCTTCCATCTAGCCCGCGTAGTTGTCCGTATTGTTTAACTTTACGACGTACAGCGTCTGTTAAATAACGAACAGCAGGATTCTTTCTCATGAAGTTTTCTTTGAGGCGGGCGCCTTCGTCAGCAGAACCATTAACAATGGAGCCAATCTTTGCATCACCTGCCCCGTAGAGCCACGCGTAAATGAAGGTCTTAGCGTCGCTACGTGTAGGTAGTCCTGCCGCCTCTTGGTTAGAAGTGTGGACGTCACCTTCTGTTACAATCTTTGCGTAGGCGCCCTTATCGTAAGATGCCAAATATTGTGCAAGACATCTAAGCTCTAAGCCTGAAGCATCCGCACCAACTAATACTGAACCTTCGGCAGCAGTAAACAACTCACGACACTCAGCGCCGTAGGGAGAGTTAGTCGAGGGTATCTGCCCCATGTTAGGGCTTCGATGTGAACAGCGTCCGCTTACGGTTCCGTTAGTATTAACAGAGCCGTAGATGTGTCCGTTGCGCTCTGATGTTAACCACGCCTGCTTACCTTCTGATATGGCGCCTAGTCTTTTAGATACTAATAAGTATTCTAAGAGCTTCTCTGATTGCTCTGTGCCTATTTCTTTGAGGACAGCCTCATTGATTGCAGGGCGCTTACCTTCAAAGTAATCAGGTTCCCAACCCGCCTTCATAAGTCTGTCAGCGATTTGGTCACGACTATTAGGATTGAATGGTATAGTCCTAGTCTTGAAGTCTCCCTTCTTACATTGCTCAGGTTTGTAGCCCGATTCAATCATAGCTTTCTTTGTGGGGAACTTATTGCCCGCAGGGTCTACCCACCAACGACTCTTGAGCGTCTCTACAGAAGATTCAAAAACTTCCTGTAGCTCAGAGTCTAACTCTGCGCGGCGCTCCATGAGTTGTTGATTTAGTTTTTCTGCCTTCTTTACATCGAACGGGAAACCATTGTATTCCTGTTGACGTATGATGATAGCGAAGTCGTGTTCTAGCTTTACCATCTGCGCGCTAGGGCTTGAACTCATTAGCCAAGTGTAGAGCGCATTAGTGACACGCACGTCCTGCTCGCAGTAGTCCTGCATTTGATGTGACCACTCAGACCAATCTGAAGTTTCGCCAAACTCACCTTTGTGTAAGTCTAAGCGATGTCCCCAAGCTTTTAGAGAATGAGAACCAATTAACTTAGCAGGGAAGTTATCTCTTTTGAAATCGTCGTTGCGTAAGTCTGGATAAATACAACGAGAAAGAATAACCGTGTCAGTTAGGTTAGGATGCCCGAAGCCATATAGCTTGAAGAGCGCGGGTATATCAAAGTTTACAATGTTGTGTCCGATAATTTCATCGGCTCCATTGAGCATTTCGATACCTTCGTGTATATTCCCTCCGCCTTGATTATTGAAGGAGTGCATAGTCCCCTCGTTGCGGTCGAAAATAGATAAAACGAAAACTTCCTCTAGGTCACTTAGTTTTGCCCAATCGGTTATTCCGTTTGTTTCGATGTCTATAATATATTGTGTCATGTGTTTTTATTTTTTTTGGTGTATGTGTGATATTAAGGTGTTCAAAGGGAGAAGAACTCCGACTGATGTGTTATTGTCTCCTCCCGTTCTTTCTGAGTCTGTACCTTTGAGAGGTTCAATGAGAACTCTGAGTTTCTCTGTTTCAATAAGCAAGAACAAATCTTCAACTTTAAAGCACCAATAATCCGCTTGAGTTGTACTGATGCCGCTGTCTTTCCCTCTGGATTTAAATTCGATAAATAAGTTGCCCGTAGTCTTAGCTTTGAAATCCGTTTTGACTTCAACCTTCTTGTTTTCAAAAATGTCGCCAAGAGCTTCTTCGGCAACCTTACCAACAGCAAGGTCATACTTAAAATTTGAGTTATAGTGCATAGTTTAGAATGGGTCATTGTTATTTTGCGGGGTTAGGGATGTAATTTCGTGTATGCGTCCTGAGTGCGGATTAAAGACAACATCGCAAGCGAGTCCTGTCTCTCCTGAAAATCTATTCTTGAGAACTCTGAGCTTAGTAACATTACTATTCTCTTCGTCTTGTAGGTTTCGTTCGCATCCTATGACTCCATCAGATAATTGACCGATGGAATGACTTCCTCTGAGGTGCGCTAGGCTAGTCGTTTGCCCCTCTTCGTGTCCACGTCCCTCAGGGCGCTTCAGGTGACTAACAAGAATCATTCCAATGTTAGCTTCTTCAACTAACGAACGAAGGCTTGTCATGAGGTTATCTAAGATGCGGCGCTCGTCTCCGTGTTCTTGTCCTAGTCCTGATATAGCTAGACTGATGTGGTCTAAGAAGATGTAGTCACACTCCAATGCTTTAGCAAGGTAACGAACTTTGTTGACGAGGTTGTCAGATTCTAGTGAACCCCAATGGTCATAGAGAAAGAACTTTCCTGAGCCTACGGTCTTAGCGAAGGCTTCGTTGTAAGCATCATCAACTACAATTGGGTCGAGATGTAAGAGCTTATTCATCTGTAGTCCTATAATAGAATTAGCTGTGCGCTCTATGCTTTCCTCTAAGGCGATGTAGCCAATCTTACTGTCTGTAGTAGTTAGAATATGGTGTGCAATCTCCTTGCAGATTTGCGATTTACCCACACCACTTCCCGCACAAAAGGTTACAATCTCTCCCTTACGACATCCGCCGCCAGTCTTTGCGTTAAGCCCGCTAAAGGGATAAGGAACGCTCTGAAATACCTTAGGATTAATTAATCTATCGTAGATGGATGTACCCGCCACGATACCATCGGGAGTCCATACTTGTGCATCCCAAAAGGAAGACACCAACTCTTTAGCTCTACCTTCAACTAACATTTCGTTAGGGTCTTTAAGAGCTATCTTGGCAATCTTAGATTTACCGAAAGGGAGAACTTGGGCGGCTTCCTGAGCGGCAGCTCTGCCTACCTCATCCATATCAAACATAAGAATGACTTCCTCAAATGAATCTAACCATTCAAGGTGGCGCTGAAAGATACTCTTAGCGCTCGCGGCGCCATTAGGTAAAGAGACAACAGGATACATAGCTTTACCGCCACCTAGTACCTGAGCCATTGTAAGACAATCAATCTCTCCCTCGACTACAGTAAGTTTCTTACCGCCGTTAGGAAAAAGATGTTGTCCGTAAAATTGTTTAACGTCTCCAAGACAACTGAATGATTTATCCTCAAAGCGTAGCTTCTGACCTACCACTTCTTTTGCATCGTTTCGGTAGGTTGCAACGTGGCAAGGTTTACCATTTACGGATGCTATTTTATAATCGTAACGTCGGCATATATCTTCGTGCAACTTTCGTTGCGGTATTGGGAGAACTGTTCCTGAGATGAAATTAGTATTTTTAGGTGTCGGTGTATGTGTGTTCAATGTGTCTCTAGTGTTTGATGGTGTAAACGTATCGCAGGCAAAACATTTTGTTGAGCCGTCGGCATTCAATGAAAGGGCATCTGTGGAACCGCAATCATCGCAAGGTAAATGTGTTTTTATAAAATCCATGAAGAAGGAATTACTTTCTCGCACCAAAGAAATCCTTTCTTATCACACCAAGCGGCGTAGGTTGTTTTAGACTTCTTTGATAATTTGTTATTTGCATTTAAGAAACAAAAACGAATATCAGCATCGGGATGAGCCTCCCGTACTGCAAGGTGTTTGGTTCTGTCGCTAGGTTCCCAAAAGCCTTTCGCTTCCACAATGACCCCATTCGGTAGAATGAAGTCAGGCGTGTAGACGCGCTCGACGGTGTAAGGTAACCGCAAGGTTTCGTAGGAGAAGTTGACCTTAGCTTGTTCAAGAGCCAACGCCAACCTCTCCTCGAAACGGGAGCGATACTTAGAACGGGGCGGCTTCCGACGGTTGTACCTCATCTTCTTCCAATACATCACCAAAGGTTTCTCCTGAAGCGGAGTAACCCTCCGTAGCCGTAAAGCCTGTTTGCTGATACTCTTTTAACTCAAGTATCTGAACAGCTTTTAGGCGCAGGGTGTATCCGAAGCCCTGCGAAGGAACAAACCATGTGTATGGCGTAACACTCATTTTTAATTTAGTGCCACTACCTATCTTAGGCTCGTGGGTGATGGGTTTTACATTTGCATCATAAAGAGCAATCTTAAATTCAACAACGCCGTCAGGGTTGTCGGCGGTTGGTGCAACATTAATTTTTGCCGCTTGCTTTGCGAAGATTTCAAACTCGCCATCATCATTAATTTTGACGGGTGTGTTAGCGCGTTTGACTTCTTTACCTTGTGCGGTGCAAGTAGCTTTGTATGCTTTCTCTACGATAGGGTCTAGTTGAGCTTGGAACGCTTTGAAGTCGTCCTCACTAACTGTGATACGACAGCTATATAAGCCATCGGCGTTGAACTTTGTGTCAGGTACAATCAACTTTGGGTAGATTGAAGTTCCGATTCCTGTTGTTAGGGTTTGTGCCATATTTACTATTTTCCTTTATTGGGTTTATTATTGTTGTGTATTCTCATTACGAGAAGAAATACTCGCTTTCCTCGACTGACTTCGGGTCTAAGTTTCCGTAGTCGGGTAAAAGCGGAAATGAAATTCTAGGATGTTGTTCTTTTAGTTGATGAACGAAATCTTGGAGGAGGTCAACACTAAACAACGATGAACATTCTTTTCTTATAATTTTATTGAATGCCTCACAATTAGGAGCGTGTGTTCCGTATGAGTCGTGAATCATACTAAAATCCCAAACGTCCGCTTGAGAATTTGCTGCTAGCACAGCTTTCGTAAGTAACGAAGCATCAATGGAATGCACAAAATTAGGGCTGATTCCTTGCTTGCTCTTTTTAACTGATACCTTGTCGTTCTCCTTACGGAAACTTACATAGGTTGCTGTACCGCTTATGTTGGTTTTGACTTCTTGATTACTAAAACCAAAATAACTTTGTTTGACAGGGAAGCCTGTAGGCGTCTGCCATTTTATCGCTTTGCCTTCTCTAGCTATACGCCCTGCACACTCTTTCAACCAATTCATACACTCGGTAGGCTTCTGTAAAACTTCGTGCATCGCTCTCCAAGCTAATTGTGCTAAATATCCTGTAACGGCATAGCGTTCGGATTCAGAGAAAGGATTAATTAAATTTTTCTTACGCAGTTTGTCTTGATACCACTCGTCTATGTATGCACGACAACTATAAAACGTAGAGCCGTATGGCAGCGTCATAACAGGGCGCTTTAGAGTTGTACGGTCGATACCAAAGTCTAACCACTTGCGAGATATCTCCGTATTATCTGTTTGTAAATATTCTTTTACCTTATCAGCAATATCTCCGTAGATGTCTTCGGGAGTAGCAGTTGGTAGAACATTTGTGGACTTGGCGCCATGTTCGTCGCGCATTAATAATGATAGTATCTGAAGTCCGTTGTTGGTGGCATCCATAGATACAGGTAGGTGAGTATTTAACTTACCGTTCCTGCAATACTCTGCCCACTCAAAACACCACGCTAAGAACTGCCACGGCTTATCCGCATGTTCATATTCTCGACATTGCGTTGGATTGTCTGCTATCTTGAGCGCGGTGCTTTCAAAATCATATGCCCACGTTTCGCGTTCATCTAAACTTACCTTGTCATTACCCCAAAGGTTTGCTCCGTGTATGCCTAACCATCGCGCATCTTCTTCGTTTTTAATCTTAACTGAGCGAGCGAAGTGTAGTAACCCACGGGCGTAGTCGGCTGACTGAACATTCAGGAATGATGGGATAGAATAAACACGACCCCTGAAATCACATTGGTGGGGCATGAAGAATCTTTCATCTTTAAATTTATTAGCTAAGAACAAAGTCTTAGCAACTAACATACGCCGTGACCGTGTAGACAAATTAAGCTGATAAATCTTAGCCGCCTCACGGCGCCAATCTCTGTTGACGATGGCGTCAGTTTTAAAGTCAAGGGGAATGGGCGGGAACGATTCATCCTTACGGTTTGGGAGTTCACCTATAGACAAGTTATTGTCCCACGCCCATCTCATGGCTTCCAATACTTTACTGTTAACCCGCCAAGGGGTCTGTTGTATAAGGTTAACAGCTTCCATCGGTTCTTTTATCTCGCCTTGGATGTCGCGGAGGAAGTGCATATCCGTAGTTTTGATAAAAGGTAGACTAGGTAAATGATACCCTTCAGTATTGTAGCCCCCTTCAAAGACATTGTTCTGCCACGGTCGAGGGAGTTCGACTGTGGGAAGCCAAAAAGGCTCTAAAAGTTCTCTGTCTTCGTTGTAGTCTTCAATCCACTTGAGAAGCTCTGGAGTCGCGGAGACGAACCTCACAGGCTTTTTTCCACGGGTTTTTAAAATATAAATATATTCTATTATCCCTGTCGTAGACCGAAGAATCTCTACCATGTTTACGCCCATATTGAGCTTGTCGCGGATTGACCACTTAACCCACTCAGGCATCAAGCCTTTCTTCGCTTCGTGAGCCATTGACCCACGCACATGGCGAATCTTTTGTTTCTGTCCTTTGCGGCGCTTGGCGCCTAGTAGAATACCTTTGCCTTTTTCTTCGTTGTTATCCAACAAGAAACGACATCTAAGTTCATTCTCTACCTGCGCGCCGAGGTAGATACCTACCTGCGCTAACGGACGATTCTTGGTAATGCTGTCAAGTATCGCTTTGATACTGATATAACCAATAACCTTTGCATCTAAATCTTGTGTATCTATTTGATACCGCGCCTTGCGGTCGTAGAAAGCAACCTTCTCTTTCCAATCTTCGATACCTTTTGTAAAGTCAGGGAGAACACCACGCATCAATCGTTGACCGTAGTTCGTTTCTATTTCCGCATCTCTTTTCCTTGCGGATTCAACCTTACCCCTGTATCTTCCAACCCCCATGCTCTGCATGTCGGCATTTAAAGTCTGCTGTGTAATATCCCCCATAATCACAATATTGACTATGGTTTGTCATAGTGTCAATAGTATTTACATATGTGCAAATAATATTATATTGTGTACAATCGTTATTTAACAGGTGTTTTCATATATGAAACTACTGCGCGAGACTGGCAGCGTAGAGGTCAGGGGTTCGACCCCCCTTGGCTCCACCAAAATCATTGAAAATCAACGATAATTAGTTTCACATATGAAAACACCATGTCAAAAATATTGTCAATTTGTCTAAATAAATGACAATTTGTCAAAAGATTGTCAAAGAATTAGTCAGCTTCGATACCGTTTTGTAGAAGCCTCTCCTTCATTCGTGCAATCTTTTTCTTTAGCTTTTCGATGTCGCTGTTAAGCGTCTGGTTTTGCGTAGTTAGAACATCGCACATTTTTGTCATTGCGTTTAAGCCGCGCGATAACACTTCTTCTGAGGTTTTATCAAACATATATTTGTTTTTATTGTTGTTGGTTTCTGAGTTCGTAGAAATTTGGGTAGTTAAAAGAGCGTCGCCATTTATGATAGCAAGAGGATGATACAAGGTGAGACTCACAGGCTTCCTTAGAGGACATCCCTTCAAGACGTAGTTTATCTATTGCGTCGCAAAGCTCACGACGTTCGTCATCATCGGAGCCACTAGTGAGATGACTAGAAAGCTTACTTAGATACTCGTCTGTCCCGTGTTCTTCTCTGAAGCGCTCGTTGTCTTCGTATTCCTTTTGAATACGTTGTTCAGCATAGGTAATAAAGGAGCTAATCTGCTCCGCAGTTGATTCATATGACATAATATGTGTGGGTTTATTGTTCTAGTGCTTCCAAGCCAACCATCAATCCATCAGGTGCAAGCTTGGCGTAAATCATTGTAGTTTCAATCTTAGAGTGTCCCATCCAATCTTTAACGACTGTAATAGGGACTCCGCGTTGAACCATCCTACTCGCGCAGGTGTGGCGGGCAATATAAAAAACAAACTCAGGGTCTTCATTATTCAAGAAGTCTTTCAACATATCCCAATGACGTCTGCATTGTCCCTTTTCCCAAAACTCCCACGGAGATGTTTTGTTGTGCTTCTGTGCATATTCAAATGCAGTATAAGCGCGAGTCGTTAAGGGGATACTACGAGCGCCCTTCGTGCCTGTCTTAGATTGAGAGGCTTTGATGTCTGCTATGTAGCATTCACGGTTAGGGTCGAAGCGTATCTGATTAGCTTTTAAACGCCTTGATTCTGATGGGCGCATGCCTGTATCAATCGACCAAAACAAAAAGTGTTTGAAAAATAAAAAATCTTTCTGAGTGTTGTGCAGCTTGGCATCTAAAGTATCCATTGCATCTACAATTTTTTCTTCTTCTTCAACTGACCAAAAGATTAATCGCTCATTGTTCGTAGCGAACCGAGGTATCTTTGGCAAGGCATCTACCCACCCACGGTCGTGTCCATACTTCAACGCTTGTTTGAGCATACCTAGCTTACGATTAAGTGTGGCGGGTTTGTATCCTAGTCTTTTTAAATGCGTAACATAATCATCCATGTGAGTTGTTTGTAAGGTGCGCGCGGAGACGTCGCCGAAGTATTCGTTTAACTTCTTTATCTCATACAAACAATTCTGCTCTTGCTCCATGCCTTGCCAAACATTTGAGAACACAACGTCAAGTAAGTCTGATAATGTCTTACCTTGTTTAGTTCCTTCTACAATATCTTGTAGAGAGAGGTTTAAAGCTATGCGGCGTTTCATTTCCGCTTCCCAAGCAACTGCTTCTACTTCTGTGTCGAAGCCTTTACGGTGGCGAACGCCTGACTTCATAAAGTCTGCTTGGTATTGGTTTCCTACTGTTCTAATACTCATGGTGTCAATGTGTTTAATAAGTCTAACTTCAAGGCTTTTCCCTTTTCGGTTAGACATAGGAGTCTGTGGCGCGCATCGTTAGTGTCAATAGAAATCTCAACAACACCTACATTAATTAAAGTTTTACATCCGCGTGTCATTCGTGTCGCGGTGATTTCCATGTCGTTACGCATATCAACAATAGATATTTTGTTTTTAGCACACAACACATACCAAAATATTTCGATGGTTATGAGGTCTACATTACCTATCTGCTCAAGGAGGATTTTTCCTCGTTGGATGGAAGCAGATGAGAAAAGCCCATCGGAATGCGTAAAATCGAACTCTGTATTCAAGAACCCCTTTAAAGTTGTTTCTAACTCTTTTGACATCATAGAATCTCCCTTTTCTATTCTTTTCAGTATAGCAGATATTTTCATAGCTGTAAATATACCAAATTGTGTAACCAATATTGTACTTCATGCTTCCTCCTATACAGGATTCATAACATGAACGAATCAATTGACTGATTCATGAGAATTTTGAATCAATGCAGTTATAACATATCTAAGCATGCTTACACAAATGAAATTTTTACGTATATGCAACTATTTGGGCATGCGGGCGTTTGGGCATGCGGGCGTTTGGGCATGCGGGCGTTTGGGCATGCAGCGCTCCCCCTGCGGCGCGGGCGGCGGCGGCGGAGATTTTGGAGCGCTTCGCGCGCTCAAAATGATAGTCACCTCCTGCGACCGATAGGGAGCCTAGTTAGAGCCTGAGCGGCGACTGAGCGCCTAACTAGGGCGACGATAGGAGCCTAGTCAAGCCCCGCAGGGAAAATTTTTTTGGGGACGTGAACGACTCTTGGAGGATGTGCGGTGATAGTGCGAAAAAAGGCGCGCCCCGATTTGAGACGCGCCTTGCATTATTATTATTACGAGATTGAAATTAAAACAATCATCAATGAGACGCCCGCAATTGCTAGCATTAAAGGAATAAGCATTTAGTGTAGTGGGTAATCAATATTAGTTAGTGACTTGTCCCAACATTTGCGGCATGTCATACAACGCCCGCCTTTTTCTTGAGCGTCGCAGATGTGCGCGGAGTCGGTAAAGTCGACGGTCGACGTTTGAACGCCCAACGCCTCGGCGATTGCCAAAGGCGGAGCGGTTGCCTTAAAATACGCGGATAAACGTATGGTAAGGTTTTCGGCTACGGTGTCGGAGTCCGTGAATTGCTGCACGATTTTATACTCGCGAGAGGGTAGCCAAAACTTAACAGCGGGCAACGCAAGCGCGATTTCATTGATGGCGCGCAAGTGTTCGACGCTTTGCAAGTCGCCGCTATCGTGCCACCGAAAAAAGCCGCTTGTGTTTGTGTTGTGAATTAGCAAGGTCATGTCGGCTTGCCATCCTTCGAGGTCTTGCGTCACTCTGTCGAATCTTCGTTGCAAGGCGGCTTTGACTGTCGGCATATTATAAAAACCTTTGAGCGCGTAACAATTCGCGCAAGTGCTTTTTCCCGCCTTGCGGAGTTTCGAGCCTGTCAAACATTTCTGAGCGGGTAGAGAGTAACCTTCGCAAGGCATCTTTGACGGCTTCGACAAGCCACCGACGCGCGCGGAAAGTTCTTTAATCTCTGGCTTTGTTAGTGTTTTCATGATTCGACGGGCGGCGTGTTGAAGCTTGTTTGATTATTTGCGATACCATCCTGCCAAGGGTCGTTTTGTTTTTCTATTTCTGCGCGGTCAATATGTTTTTGAAGATTACGGAGCCAAGTTGCGCGAGTGACTTTCTTATCGTATAACTTTAAAGGTGCGGTCAGTCTTACGACTTCGCGCCCGTTTTTCAAAGTTACTTTTTCGCGCTTCATGTTGCGCCCGTCGTAAATCTCGCCGCGCTTTTCGTGCGGGTAATAATGCCCAAATATATTTTGGTAGTTCATAATAATAATAATGTGTTGCGCGGCTGAATTGCCACTTTAGACATTTTGAATTGTAGAGAGCGGCGGTCAAGACTCTTTTTCGGGTATGCAGAAAAAAACTTAATCAAACATTCTCCAAGGTTCTTTGCCTCGACCCTCAAAATGATAGTCAACCACCGCGACCGTAGGGAGCCTAGCCTGAGGCGTCGCCGTCTGAGACGCCCCGCGGCGAGCGTGAGGCGGAGCGCCGATTGAGCGCCCAGAGTTGCGGGAGGCACGAGCGGAAGACCAATCGGAGCGACGAAGGAGCGGAGGAAAAGTTTTTAGGCGGTGATAGTAGGCACGAAAAAGGCGCGCCCCGTTAAGAGCGCGCCCGTGGTCGTTAGCGGCTAGGCTACAAGCTCGGCATCTAACACCGTTCGAAGTGCGGCAGAGCGGCGGACAGTCTGGAGCGGGGCGGCGCGCCAAATATTGCTGAACGCGTTTTGCATGCTCCAGAGCGTGCGGTCGCTGAAAGCTTCCTCGTGTTCGGGGTTGTGCCATTGGTCTACGACCTTCCCCAAATGCGCGGGCGCGATTGCGTCAGTCATTGACGCGCGGCAAAGCAAATCGTGCGCCGCTAGGTCGGTGAGTTCGTGAGACTTGAGCGCTTGAACGCGCTTGGCGGCATCAACGCGGGAGTCCAACAAGCGGTCGAGCGCTTCGGCGAACAGTTGCGGCAAGTCGCGGCTGATTTCGACCGTGTGCTTGCGCCCCACAACAATCTCATTATTGAAGATGAGATTAGAGCAGACAAACGGCGCATCGCCCGCGCAGATAGATGCGGCGAAAGCTTTGTCGTGTGAGTTGCGAAGACCTACAACGGTCGCGACATCTTCCCCGATTGAAGCGCCGCGGACTTCAAACAGTCCGAAGTAGCGCTTGTCGTCGCGGTGAGTGAGGTGTGACTCTTGGACGATTTCAAGACCCGCGCCGCCGACTTTCTCGCGCATTAGGTTGATGACTTCGGCGTGGGGCAACGGCTTCCAACTGTCAGTTGGTTCGGGCGCGCCCATCTTCTCAAGCTCGGCGAAGTCGACGCGGTTGCCGCTTCCCATTAGGTTTAAGTTGAGCATTGGCGCGGGTGCCGCGGCGGCGGCTTCGTGTGGTGTGGTTGTTGTAATCATAATAATGAGGCGGCGTTGAAGGCGGAATTGCCCGCCGCATTATTAGATTGAACGAGTAACCAAGCTTTTACGAGTCTTTTTTTACAGCGGGGCAAAGTTTTTTTGTGGGTATGCTGTCGACCGTGTGGGTATGCTGTCGACCCCGACCCGACCCCGCCGCGCCGCGCCCCGACCCCCTCAAAATGATAGTCATTACCCTGCGCGATAGCGCCTATTTAGAGGCGAGCGCCGACTGAGCGCCCAACTAGGGCGACGATAGGAGCCTAACTACGGAGCGAGCGATAGCGAGCGCAGCGGAAAATTTTTTGGGCGGTGATAGTGGGCGCAAAAAAGGCGCGCCCTGTTAAGAGCGCGCCCGTGGTCGGTGTGGTTTATTCGGAGTCTTCGGCAGCATACCATGCGACCATGACGCGCTCGAAGTCGTCTTGCACGTCTTGCGGCGTGTCGGCGTCCCAACTCCAGTTTGGCACGTTGTCTACAATCTCATCATTGAAGGTAATTATGTCGAGGTTGAAAGTGTATTCTTTCAAACAGTAGACGCGCTTGAACTCAATCGCGCCTTGCTCGCAACGGGTGACCATGTGCAAGGCTTCTTGGTAAGACGGGCGGTCGTCTGTCCAGTCTTCGCAATCTGTGGCGGCGTGGAGTTTGAAGCCGA
>VMHT01194105.1_pt1 | contig 37691 bp, 40 predicted proteins | sample 4693611 | NCBI WGS metagenome assembly VMHT01 (sample SAMN12280063, study PRJNA550983) | marine metagenome | isolation source: seawater sampled from same location over 5 years 0.02-0.2 micron viral filtrate | place: USA: collected off the coast of southern California halfway between the port... ...
ATAGTTTCACTACTTACCCCTGCTTTGTAGGCTATGTGGCTGTAGTCAAGTTCATGGTCATTCGCGAGTTCGAAAAACCTACGGACAAGAGGGTCAACCCTAAGTGTATCGGTTGGCCTTTTACTTCTTGCCATGAATTTCCATTGCTCCCAAATCGAGAGCGAGATTGATAAGGTCGTCCAGAATTTCTGCTTCGGTCACACCAAAGGTAAGGGACATACCCTTCAGATAATTGGAAGACTTCACGTTCATTTCATTAAAGGCAATCCCATAACCACCGCCCGACATGACGTTGACGTTGATGTCAGTGGTCGCCTTGGTTGACGTGGCAACCTCACCGTTGCCATCCAGAGCGGCGCGTAACATGCGCTGTTTCTCAGCCTTCACATACTTATAGTAAGAACCCTGCGAGATTTTATACTTCTTAATGATTTTCTCTTTGGACATGCCGTTGCGATAGTCTGCTTGTAACATTGTGATTTCGTATGCTGATAGGTAAACCATCTGCTTGCGAGTTTTCGTGTGTGTGTTTGGCTTAGCCATGTTAAATGTACCTTCTACAAGTTTTCCGATAACTTGAATATGAACACAACCAACACAACTGTCAACCATCTGTCACACAAAAATGTGGACAATAAAACGTCATTAGATGTGTGCGGTTGTGTCCAGAGGCACATCCTACAAGTCTGCTAGTCTATTGTATTGATTGATAAAATAATAAAAGTGGGACGAACAGATGTGTTTTCATCCCCCTCCGAAGGCAGAGGTCACAGGTTCAAGTCCTGTCGAGTGCGCCAATCTTTTCAACGACTTAGAAAATTTTTTGAATTTTTTTTGAAACGTGTTTGTCAATTCTCTGCCAGTAGGCTACTCATGCACAACGCATGCTACTAACAAAAGTCCTTGCTCGGCTTTGGATAAAGCCCCTATAGCGCATTGTCTGACTGATGTCTTCATGCCCTAATAAATATTGTAAGTCACCTATATCTGCCCCTGCTTTTGCTGTGAGATAAGCAAACGTATGGCGTAGGTCATGCACTCTCATGGCCGCATCGCCCTCATGTGGTAAGCCCATAGCCTTGCAACCCAGCTTCAATATTTTGTTGAGCGTCTTGGTCGCAAGCATCGGGTTAAGTTCACTCCCTGTCAGCGACAAGAACAATGGCTCGGTTGCCCTCTTCGGGACACACAACCCACGCACCCTTAACATGTCAGGGGTCAGTGGAATGTCTCGGCTCACAGTCTTGCCACTAAGCGCAACTCTCTTACGAATACGCACGACATCATCGCCAAAGCTGGTCGAGCGAATCGAAAGCATTTCGTTGAGCCGCACACCAGTATCAACCAAAGTCGTGAAGTGGATGTCGAACATCGGGTACTCGTCACGCACCCAATTCAGAAAGGCAGTCGCCTGTCCCTCGTCGAAGTGGATGTCTCTCGCATCATTCACCTTGGGCATCTCGACATGCGGAGCAGTGTAACCTTGGTTCACCTTGGCCGCATAGTTCAACACCGCCCTCACCACACCCATGTTGCGCTTAACTGTACCGGGCTTGCATCCCGGCCACGCCCCGGCGGCGAAGACTTGCAAGGTCTGAGTCGACAAGTCTGGCAACTTGACCGAACCCAGAGTCTCGCAAACTTTATCCAGTGAAATCTCAGCGCGTGAAGTCGACTTGCCCTCGACTCGCTTCCATTTGATATAGTCGTCACATGCCTCACGGAATGTCACGTTAATACGATTGCCACCCAAGCTACCGTGTATGGCATCGCTCTCAAGTTTCAGACGCTCGCGTTCTGCGAGCGCCTTGTATTGCGGTGTCGCTGGTAGCTTGGTCGACTGCCGGACTCTCACTCCGGCAATCGTGCCATCGACATACCATTGACCGTTTTGTTTCTTCAGTCTTAGTGTCATCGCATTTTCATCCTTAACATTTTGGTGACGGCCTCATACTTCTCTGGCTCTGTTGCCCATCCCATCGGGATACCAGATTGGCGTCGGTATTGGTCAGGCGATAGCCTATCCAACCAGTCCTCATACAAGGCTGGTATTTGGGAGCGGCTTCGCATTCCCGACTTCTTCATGATGGAAGATATGTGAACCTTGATTGTTCCTTCGCTCACAATCAGCATGTCAGTCATTTCCTTAGTCGACATTCCCGCATACAACATTTGCATGACGGCGTGTTGCTTCGACGTGTAGTCCAAAGGACTAGCTAGTTTTTCAGACTTAATCTTGTGGCTGTCTTCGCGCACAATAATCAAGTCTACAAGTTTCTCTAACTTGTTAAGCCGGAACTCCAGCGACTCAATTTGTTGCGTTGTATCCATTGTCTCCTCGTTACGTTTGAGTTAAAGTAATCACACGATTGCTGATGTGATGGTCAGTCTTCGTGTGTGTGTGAAGGGGTGGTGTATGCCACCCCTTCTTCGTCACAGATTTTCAGAAGTTTCTCACGCGCCTTCCGCGTAATCTTCTTCTTCCAATCCGCATTCTCCAAAGCCCATGAAATACCAAGCGCCAAAAGCTCTGGCTCTTGTATGTCTTGAGTTATATTGACGTATGTTTCGACCGATAAGTCCAGCTTTATGATGATACATGCTTCATGGTTCCGCAGAGTGATAGTCTTCTTGCTATCCTCATTGTCCTTGTCAGCCTTCCAGTTTTGGTAGGCCACATCCTGTGCAGTTGCCTTACCCATTGTCGACTACCTTAACGAAGCGGTACATCGAACCATTATAGTGCTTGGTCTGCGATGTAATGAAAGTCGTAAGCAGTTTCCTCAACATGGCTGGCGCTTCGCCATCCATATAGACTAGCCCTGCATGCTCAAGCCCATTGGCCACATCAGTCGCAACAAGATGTACGATTTGTGCCATGTGCTTCTGCGATATTACTGCGTCTGCCTCTCCCTTGCTGGCCTCAAAGGCATCCTTGCGAATGGTGTCAAGCAACTCAAGCACTGTGTCTTTCTTCCAATCCTCTGGTGATACAGCGCGTGATGTCTTCGGTGTCCACGACTTGTCTCTCGCGTCAAGAACCTTGGTCTTGCGGCTGGTCTGTACAGGGTTGTAGGTTGGGACAGGTGTTTGCTTGGGCAATTCGACTACACCCAAATCGGAAAGTGTTTTATCAACGATGGTTTCTGTGATGGTATTCATGTGTGTGTCTCCTAAAATTTAACGTGGCTAAACCCGATGATGTTTTTCGGGTCGATGTGATGGTGTGTGATGCAACAACCTTCATCGCTGTGAAGAACTGCTACATCTCCTACGGTCTCTACTTCAATTATGTTCTCGACCTTGTGGCCGCCGCCTAAGTAGGCGGTAACATTTGCGATTGATATGTCATCATTCGCTTCCGCCATGTCACGCAGAACTCGCCTGATTCCTGACAAAGTATGTTCATTCATTCTAGTCTCCTGATTAACACATGTTTTTAGTTGTATCAGATATGTCACAGTTGTCAACCAGACGCATCACCCTTAACACGTCTGACTTATTAGATTTGCGGATGCCACGTCTGCGGCACTGCCAATACACACGCACATAAAACTCTGTGCTTCGTGAGTATGGATACCAGTTGAACCAGTAAGCAGGGATACGAGCGATGCCACTACATTTTCGTGCCACGGCGAACCCCTGTCTTCATTGCATCGTGGTTAATCTCACCCTTGCCAAGCAACATCTTGGCAATCTTATTTATGTAGGTCTTGGCGAAGTCATCAATGTTGTGAACTACAATGTAGTCGGGGTAATAACTAGCAACCGAGCCATCCAACATGCCAAGCCCGACAACATGAATGCCCTGATGCTTGCACCATTCAACACAATCTCTAGTCCATTGGTGCTTGTCATGTGTGTCGCTGTACCAAGCTGGCGCACCGTCACTCAACACGAACAGTATCTTGCGAGGCTCTTGTCTCTGAAGCAAACGCTTTGCCGCATACCGGACGGCATCGCCGTCAGCATTGGAACCCTTAGTCGTTTGAACCATCCAGCCTAGTGACTCACGACACACAGACAAGCTGTCCTCAAAAGACTTGTACAAGAAGTAATCAATCTTGTTGTACCGACCATAATCTTTGTCGACTGTAACTCTGCCACGACCATACTCAGCCGCATTTATACTGGCCTTGCGTTTCTGCTGACGTTTCTTCCTGTCGTAGTCGGTGCGATTAGGTACGCCGCCAGTGTTGTGACCAATCACCTCGACTGGTACTTGTGTTGGCTCAAGGGCTTCCAAGATTGCGATGGTTGTCTGCTGTGCCAACTCAATCTTGACGCCATCATCCATTGAACCCGACTGGTCAATCAGGATGGTAAGCGCACTGTTCACAGCCTGCTCTGTCTCACGACGACGGAACACATTGGGACGTAGCTGAACTATCTTAGTCGCGTTGCGTTGCACATCCATGCGACCAGAACGCTTGCCGTTTTCCCACATGGATTCCTTGGCTTCGAGCAACACACGCTCCAACTTACGACGGATAGTCGACAAGGCACCGCCGCTTCGCTTCTTGGATTCATCGAACAGCTTGCGACCACCGCCTTGCCCAAAGCGTAAACCATTAAGTCGGTTATCATTGTACCGAGTGTGCAACTCATCAGCAGATGGACACCAAACACGATAGCCTGTTGGGTCAGACTGATTTATCTCGTCGACGATACGACTAGCGGCGGCGTCGATGTTCGGGTCAATCGGGTCGATGTCCTTGACCATCTCACCGTAGGTATCGTTGCCACCGTCGCCGATGCCATTGCCAGACTTCTGTTGGCTGTCGGACGGTTTGCCATCGGTGTCTTTCATTTTGTCGCGAGACTTGCCTGCTTCCTCGCCTTGACCCGCTCCATCTTCGCCAAGTGTCTTCTCGCCTGACGTCTGCTCTGACCCTCCGGTGCCAGATTGTTCTTGCCCTTGTTCGTTCTCATCACGTTGCTGTTCCGTTGTGCCATTACCTTCTTCTCCCACACGCTGTTTCTGTTTCTGTTTCTCTTCCAACTCTTCTTCCAACTGCTTGGTGATACGCTCGGCAAGCAAGCCACCCTTCTTACATCCATTGAATGCCGCACGTTGGTCGACTTGACCCATGCCACGGACACCAGTATCCAGCTTCATGGCTTGCTGTGCGATGCGCTCGACACGCTTGCGGATGTCATTGGGCAGAAGACTTAGCGCTTCCTCATTGGATGGGTCGTCATAGCCAAGCGCCTTGCGGCCCGCCCATGTCACTGCGACTGGCCCGATAACCCCAAAGTCTTTCACGCATTCGGGGCGGTCACGATACACTTCATCAATGAACTTGCGGTTGACCTCACGCGCAGTCTTGTCGACCTGTTTGGGCAAGCCATTATATAGAACACGCCCACCATTCTCGATACGCACATCCTCAATGGCATTGTGCATAGACTTGGTGAATACCGACCAGCCCTTGACCTTCTTCTTGAACCATCGGAAGTCGGTCAGTAGTTTGTGCAGTGTCTCGTGCAGTGCGAACCCACCAAGCACGAGTGCTTGCCGCTTGGTCACATCGGCATCGCCATTCAGACTAGGCAGATACACCGTGTCACCATCGGTTGCCGCACCATCACCGACGAATATGCAGTCAGTGTCATGGTCAGTCGAGAACGTCCGCACGTTCTTACTGGTAGCATCCATCAAGTCATCACCTGTCATGACGACGTCGTCGAGTGCCGCTGTTTCTGGTATGTATTTAGTCATTTACAATCTCCTCTACATATACTTCGGTATCATAGTCACCATCATATTCTTTCCAGTGTATGTCACCAGAATCACAAGCTATTTCTTCTGCATGGTCATGCGTATCAGCTTCAACTGTAGCTACGCATATAACAGTATAGCTTCGGGTTACTTCGTATCTAGGCATCGCTTCCTCCTTACCCGACTAGAGTTGTGAACATCTGCTCAATGGTGTGACGATTGTCAGCCGGGGCCGCATCAATCACAGCCACCTTGGCGGCCTCAAGTCGTGCCTCGTCGTTAGGCATCAACGATTTGAAGTGCAGATAGTAACTCGCCATTGAGTGCAGACCACGAGGCGATAGCGTCTTGCTAATCTCGCCGTTGCAGAATGCCTGACGTACCTTCTGACTGAACTCGCAGAACTCTGACCGCTCATTCTCTGTCATCTTGGGGTACGCAGTCTTGAGCAACCGCATCTCATCGTCCTTGTCGAGATACGGAACCTCAATAAACATGGTGAACCTGTCGAGCATGGCGATGTTCATGGGGCGAACACCAGCATAGAACCCGAACTCATCACCCTGCCCACGACTGTTGGCTGTTGCGACGAAGCGGAACAAGTCGTGTGGTTTGACGACACGTCCTGCATCCTCGGTGATTGTCAGCCCCTTGCCCTCAAGCGCACGTTGCAAGACGAACAACATGTCGGCACGACCAGCATCAATCTCATCGCAGATGAACCAACATGGCTTGGCCATAGCACGAGGCAAGATACCCTCACGATACACCGTGATAGGCGAACCGTTATCGACCTCAATCTCTTTGCCACCAATGACGTCAGCCCGCTCAAGATTCGAGTCAAGGTTAAGTCGCTCGACTGGAACGCCACACCAAGCGGCTACCTGCTCGACGAATGTCGTCTTGCCAGTACCAGTGTGACCGTGGAGCCATGAGTTGTGACCAAACTTGATGGCCGACAAGAACTTAATGAGCATGTACTGCCGGAACTGGTAGGTGTGGTCAATCTCAGGACACATAGGGTGACGAACCTCATCACCAGCATCGTTGCGCCAGACTAGCGTTGGCACATCGAAGTCTAGCTTGGGTGACTTCTTGCCAGCAGGCGAGAGGAAGATGTCACTGGCCTTACGCATCACGACTTCGTAAGTCAGCGTCGACTCATCAACGACATCAGTGCCAGACGTTGCGAAGTTAGGCACCATCTGTGCATCGCGTAGCTTACTCAACTCTTCCTCAAGCTGAGTGTTACGAGCGATGCCCTCAATCAGCACGTTGATGTCAGTCACCTTACCCTGTGTCGCTTGGTTGAGCATGAGGTCAACGCCTTGCTTGAGGTTGGGGTCAACCACAATGCTGTTGTTGTTGGGTGATTCATTCTTCTCAAGGCGTTGGCCATCGTCGGCGTTCAACTCACCAGATATGTCATACATCTGGATGTAACGCTTGGTTAGGTCTTCGACACGCTCTTGCTGTGCGGTGCTGAGTGAATCGTAATCGACTGGCGCATTGTCATAGTCGCGACTATAGATGTTATCCTGTATGCCATCGACAAGGTCGTTGTTGCTCCTGTCGATTGGCAAGTCGTCCATCATGCGGTTGACGATACGCATGTTGTAACGAGACTTGACGTCAGGGGTATTAACGTCAAAGTGCGTAGGTTTAGGCAAACCGAACTGGTCGATTATCATACTAGCCGCACACTGTATGGCGTCACCAAAGGCGTTGAGTTTCATGTCACTGCGCCAAAGCCCTTTGTGAATGTCATGCTTACCAGCGTGACCATTGATGTGAGCGACAGCATTCTCGACTCGCTGGAAGTCTTTATGATAGCCACGACTTACGCCGCCACCTCGCTCGGCTGGTTGGCATTTGCTGTCGTCGTTCCAAGATTCAGCTATCTTGTCCATGCACTTTTGCATGGAGTCAGGGATGCCAGTCGCAGTGGACAAGCCATCGGAGATGATGTTCAAGAGTACGTTGCGATGCACCTTGTCAATCATGCCGTTGAAACTCTCGCCAGTCCGCGCTTGGAAGTTCGACTTCATGTCGGTGGTAACAACACTGCTATCGTTGATGACCGTGCGAGCAATCTTGCGAAGCGCGGCACGACTTGTGTTGTCGGTGGTGTGGGAAGCCTTGACTGCTTCCGATGCGATTGTGATGGTATCAAGCATGTGTGTGTATCTCCTTTGAATGCTTGGTTGATTTGGCAGAACAGCCACTCACTGTTCTCCCCAAACCCCTTCGGGGTTTTATTGCGCTAGACCCCCCTCATCATTGTTTCGAGGCTGGCGATAAGAACACGACTTTCATCGCGTACTTCCTTCGCTTGGATGAGGCGGTGACGAGCCACGGCATGGCATTGCTTGTTTATGCGGCGCTCCTTGCGTGCGAGTTCGACTGCTTGTTTCACAAAGCTGTCGTTTTCTGCCACGAGTTTGCAGATTTGATACTGAAGCACTGCCGAAGCCTCGTGCCACGCTAGTCGTGGTGATTCATAGTTGTTGATATTCATTATGGCCTCCTTGTGAACCATTGGGGTTGAGTGCGACGTGTCCACTTCATCTCCTTCATTACTGTGGTTTTGTAGTCGCGAATGTATGAACGGTATGCCGTGACAGGCCAGTCCTCCTTAGTCTTGTGAGGCCAGTCGCCAAAGCATTGTGGGTGTGGTGTGTGGTTGACGTTGTCCCATGAAGTCATGAAGTCAACGCGGTTTCGTACCTCATGCAACAGTGGCCGCATGATACGAATGGTTTTGTGGTCGGCATTACCGAACCGGAACTCATACTCATCGGCAAGACCTTGCCAATGCTTGTATGCCCACAGCCAGTTTGAACATGACTCACCAGCCCATAGGGTACATGGATGACCCTGATGGACTGGCTTGTATAAGTCGTCACGATACATGTGCGGGTGATTGTCATGCAGTGCAGTCGACAACATCTGCGCTTCTTCAATAACCATCTTGCGTAGATGTTTGTCACACTGGTCTTGCGCGGCAATCTTTGGACAAAGGTTCGTGACAAATCGGTTCATTGATGGTTTGCTCCTTCCGTAGTTGTCGCCCAGATTGCGGCGATTGGTTCATCCCAAACTTCGGCCATCGGATACATGTCGACAGTGACGCCGTCATCTCCGTTGCCTATCATTACTGTCAAACCATGCGAGGGAACGTCGACGTATAGGTAGTCGTCGCCACTGTTGGTTTTGTCTATGACGAATGCTTCCATTACTCAGCCGCCTGTGCTGGTGCTGGCAGTTGCTTGATGTGACGCAAGATGATGTTGCCGAGCGGTGTCTCGCAAGTCGACTGCACCCCACTGTCTGTGCATTCGGGGTACAACTTGGCCACGAATGGCTCGGCCTCCGGCCATGCGGCTACGAGATTCTTCGTAGTCTTGGCAGTCTCGATGTTCTCGGTCAGTTCACGAGCCATACTCCGCATGTTGTCGGACAAGGCACAGTGCATGCTGGTTGCCCAAGCCTTGGCGGCTAGGGCTGGTTGCAAGTCTGCTAGGTACTCATCAGGGACGGTGGTTCCGCTTCGTGACGAGATTGTGCGGTTGGACTTCACATACGCGTAGCGCATGTCGCTAAAGACGCAACTAAAATGGCGGTCTTTTGGGAACAGAGACTTGTCCCAATCAAACTGGTCTTGCTCAACATTGAAGCCGAACCGCTCCGCACTCGTGACCTCAATGACGTCGCCATCACCAAAGGCCATCTGTCCGTATCGTTGTTCGTCGCCATAGAATGGATTGACCATGTTGTAGACTGTACGCAAGTCGTACACAGGCTTGTCCATGTCAACTTCCATACTCTCATCCACATGAACTCTGACAAATCGCTTGGCCAAGTCGGGCAAGGCGTCAATGTCGTCGAGGATTTTATCGTGTATTGGTGTCAGCAAGTCGCAAGCCTCGTTGTACTTGTCCATGATGGGCTTGAACTCGTCCTTGCAAGCGAACACAGTCAGGATGGTTGCCAGTCTTTCGCGATTGGTGCGTGAGATTACTTTCGATTTCATGTTGAACTCCCTTTGTTCATGAGATTGCAGATACGCTCAGCCTGTGCGCGTGTACGCGACTTGGCTTCGATGTATCCGGTTAAGATGCACCTCACGGCGTAGCCGCGAGGCGTGGTGATGACGTGATATTTTCCAACCATGTCACGCTCCGTTGCAGGGACACATTGCCCATGCAAGCATTGCGACTATGCAAAACTCGATTGCATAGCGCTTTATGTCGTGGTCTCTCACTACCACGTTCCCTTCACGCTCTGCTTTGAATCGGGGAACAGCCATGCAGGGTGACAAGTGCCTGTCTCCCATGTCCTGTCTGCGTGGTAAGTCGCTTGGCCACAACCAGTTACGAGGTTGGTGGCGACTAGCATGACCAAACCATAGATAGCCATGCCCACTGCGAAGTAACCGAAGATTTCCAGCAGTCGTCGCGCAAGCGACTTGCGGGTGTGAAGTTGTGCGTATTGTGATGGTGACAGCGATACTGTCATTCGTGTGCGTTTGCTCATGATTAACTCCCGAACAGATAGGTGATGACGGCTTTGACAACGTGATAGACCTTGTCCAAGTCGTCCGGTGATAGAAATTCTTGCATAAATGACTCTCCTAAGTCGTGTTATATATGTGTGACAGTTGTGTCACAGTTAGTCAAGCGTTGTGAATGATACGAATGCCGCAAGACCGCATGATTTGACTGCATCTTCCATTGCTGGTGATGCGTCCATGATGGTGACGTCGCCCACGAGCGACTGGTTCGCAACCCACTGAGCGTCATTGAAGTCGAGGTTTGCGTGATTGTGTACGACGTCTGCAAGTTCATGCTCGATGCCGTCGATTTGCGTGTGAACGCCGATTTGTACTGTTGCCATGATGATGTCCTCCTATGGCTGGTTGCGCGACTACAGGGTGTAGTCACAAAAAAAAGCCCCTCCCACGCACGGCGCGTGAGAGGGGCTATTGGGGTTAGTCGTGATTACTTGGCGGTAAGCGCAGTCACGAATGCCTGCAACTCAGCAAGCTGAGCTTGCAACTCGGCCTTGGTCGCACGAGATGGCGCAGTATGCACTGGCGCAGGCGGTGTGATTGGCGCAGGCGCAACTGTGAGCATCGCGATGGCCTTGGACGTTGATGCGAAGCGCGCCGAGTTATGCGCGAGACCCTTGGCATCGTAATCCGCAAGGCGTTGCTTCAGCGAAGCTGACACAGCCGTCACGAAGTCGGACGGTGAGTCGTGTGCAATCGTGGCGCGTGCGGCCGCCATTGAGCCGATGCCAGCTATGATGGCGTTGCCCTTGGAAGCGTTAGCTTCCATCGCGGTCATGGTCACGGAATGTACGTCAGGTGTGTGTGTAGTATTCTGCATGATTACCTCCTATGCAGGTTGGTTCGCCTCATCTCAGCAACAACGCCGAGCGGCACTAACTAATCCCCCCATACCCCTTTGGGGTATAGGACGACATCCTCTCTAACCAGTTGTTATGATTACCAGACAGTTACAATAACCCATTGAATTGTAGAGATTTCAGTAGGTTTTCAAATTACGAGGGGAAAATACCACTAATATGCCCTCAGAAGGGACATGAAATCATAACAAATACAGTGACTTACACTACAGATTGTCGCGTTTTTGCCCATAGGGCAACACGACTTGGCCAACAGGGGGGGCGTAGCCCCCGTCCCGCCGCCGGGTTTTCTATATGCCATGTCCCACTAACAAATATTTCGCACCAAAAAATGGAAACACTGTGACGGAAAAGATACATGCCTAACGTAAGAAAAGAACCTAGCTCCACAAAAGGCACTGGCCTGCCCGCAGTAACTCCGCTGGAAGTCGACAGAGTCCGCCGGAGCGTACTGGACGTTGTACGCAAGCAAATGCCGGAGGTGCGCGAGGTACTGGCCGGAAATAAGAAGTGGGATGCTCAGCAAACCAGACTGTTTGGCATGATGCTGAATAAAGTCATGCCTGACTTACACCACTCGTTCAACGAACACACTGTTGAGAATAAACAAGCGCACGAACTTACAATAGATGAACTGCAACGTATCGCGTCGCAAGTAGATGCCGTCGAAGCAGAATACGAAGAGGTAGAAAATGGCACTGACACCCCAGCAAGCGGCTCAACGACTGCTCAAAATAGCTCAAGCGAAGGATAATTTTCATGGATTTGTTAAAGCACTTTACCCAGATTTTGAATTGGCCGACTTCCAAATGGAACTCATTGACACGTTGGATAGGCTTGAGAAAGACACTCTTGGATGCCGACGTCTTCTTATTACTATGCCGCCACGACATGGCAAATCTTGGTTGGCGTCAACTCTTTTTCCGGTGTATTACCTTGCTCGCCGACCAAATAGAAATGTTCTTGCGACGTCTTACAACCAAGACCTTGCTAAAACTTTCGGGCGTCAGACAAGAGACCATGCGCGTGAGCCAATCATTAGCCAAGCGTTTCCTGACTTTTATATGTCGGAAGAATCCAAAGCAGTAGACGACTGGCGCACTACATTCGGCGGTTCATACTACGCAACTGGCATGGGCGGCTCTACGACTGGTCGTGCGGCCACTCTTTTGCTCATTGATGACCCCGTTAAAGCTCGTGAAGAAGCCGACAGCGCAACTCAGCGCAACAAGACTTGGTCATATTATGTGTCTGCTCTTACCACTCGTAAGCAACCAGAGCCAAACGGCGCGGCACCAATAGAAATAGTTATCCTGACGCGGTGGCACCCGGACGACTTGGCTGGGCGTATCATGGAGACTGAAGACTGGAAGGAGGGCGCATGGGCGCACATCAACTTCCCAGCAATCAGGAGTAAGGATACTAATGTCAAGAGGAGTGTGGCTGAACTGCCAGAAGAAGACCCTCGCTTCATACCGCAGGGCGAACTCAGTAAAGTATCACCATCGAAACGTCACTACTACGAAGCAAGAGAAGAAGCCCTGTGGCCAGACAGATTCCCAATCGAAGAGCTTAAAAAGCGAGAAAGACTAGACCCCAGAGAATTTGCCTCACTCTATCAGCAATCTCCCTATATCCGTGGTGGTAATCTTATTAAGTCGGGATGGTGGAGAAAGGCAGAGGAGCCAGATTGCAATACCATCATTATCTCTTGCGATACCGCCTTTAAGAAAACAGAGACCGCTGACTACAGCGTAATGATGGTCTTGGGTATGGACAACAATGCGGACATGCACATTCTGGACATTGTTCGTGAGAGGTATGACTTCCCAGAACTTAAACGTGCCGCCATTACCTTGAACGCTAAATGGCGCGGCAGGGGCTTGCGCGGCATGTATGTCGAGGACAAAGCGTCAGGCCAATCCCTCATTCAAGAGCTACGAACTCAATCAGGTATGTCGGTAATTCCCGTGAAGGTCGGAACCGATAAGGTCTCCAGATTAAACTCTGTACTGCCTCTTGTAGAGGGGGGACGAGTTTTCATACCGAATGAGGCATTATGGCTTGATAGCTTCATGGACGAGGCTCAGTCATTTCCGAATGGGAAGCACGACGACATGATTGACGCCTTATCAATGGGGCTTGCCGCTTTGTCAAAAATGGGCGGTCAAGCAAGCGAGCTACTAAACTCGCCTATCAATATGGGTTCTTCATTGTCTGCCCAATTTAACACAGGCAACGACGACAAATGGTGGGAACGACAAGTTGGTAAAGACGAAAATTTTAGAGGCTGGGGAGAAATCTGATGCGCTATAAGACTATGACCAGCCCCTCAAAGAACGACGTAGTCGTAGACCTCAGCAACCTCGCAGAGCCTTTAATGGCCTACGAGGATATCAGTGACATGCTTTCTGACGACCAAGAGACCAAACTCATTGATTATGTACGCGCCTGCACCAAGATGTCTCATGAGCGTATCTCTCGCCGCTACGACCATTGGCGGGATGCTGACCGCGCACACGACGTTTGGGTTCCAGAGAACGCTACAAAGTTTCGCGAGAAGGTAGTCGTAGCAGATACACGCGCTATCGCTGACACCGTACTCACATACCTCATGTCTGCCCTAGCAGGCCGCAACCCTATGTTCCAATTAGAGGGACTCAATCGTAAGTCGCGCCAATCAAGTATGATACTTGAGCGCCTACTGCACCAGCACATGCGACGCACCGCAGGCGAGGCGCGGCTTGCACAGATGCTCTTGGACTCCATCCGCTACGGCTTCGCTCCGACTAAGTGTGTGTGGAACGCTACGACAAAGACAAACGACATTGTGAACTTTGACCCGCGCAGATGCTTCCCAGACCCCCGTGTTCAGTGGGGAGACTGGGAAAGGATGCAGTTCATAGTCTTTACAGACCACATGAGTACCAATGCCCTGCTCGGTTCTAACCAATACCCCAAAGTCGCCAAGTATCCGGGACTACGCCGCAAAGAAGGTGTACGTCATTCATGGGATGCTCACGGCTGGTTCAAAGAAGAAGGGCGTGGCCTTTCAATCAACCCCGAAGAACCTCAAGGGCAAGAGAACGGCTACCACTTCACACTACAGGACAGCCGCATAGTCGATGAGGCGTGGGTACGCTTCAATGGTTACGAGCTTGGCCTCGACAACCTAGAACAAGTTTGGTTGCTAGTGACTATTCTGGACGAAGGCGCGGTTATTAACTGCCGTCTAAACCCGTATGGGCGGCAGTTCCCCGTCACAATCGGCGGCCTGTACCACGACAGCCACAAGACATACGGCCAATCACTGTACGACTTACTACTTCCTCTACACGAAATAAGCACATGGCTACTTCGTAGCCGTGTCGACAACGTGCAGGCGGCTCTAAACAACCTAATATTCGTAGACCCGACCTCTGTCAGTGTCCCAGACTTAATTGACAGAAATCCGTGGGGGCTTGTGCGTACTCTCCCCGGTACAAAGCCCGGTGACGGTGTGTTCATCGCAGAGATACCAGATGTAACACGCGGCCACTGGCAAGACATTGGCGCTATGTCCGACTTAAAGCAAAGAGTATCTGCCGCTTCAGACGCCCAGCAGGGCATGCCTACAGCGGATGGCATACGGACAGCCACAGAAATCCAGCGTCTTACCCAGCTTGGCTCTCAACGACTTGGTGTTATTTCTCGTATCATGTCGTCAACTACGGTGCGTCCTCTCGTGAGGATGATGGTCGGGAACTTACAAGACGCCCTAGAATATGAAGGCTCACTTCGCATTACGGGCGGAGATAGCCCCGGCGAACTGACCAACATGATTAAGGACGACTACCTAGACTTTGACATCAGCATGTTGCAAGGCGACATCGACTACCTAGTCGTAGACGGCACGCTTCCGGTTGAGCCAACTCGCAATGCAGAGACATGGATGAACATGCTTCAAGTCATGGGCCAGACTGGACTGAACATGGAATACAAAGTCGGCAAGATTGCAGAAGAAGCTATCCGTTCTATGGGTGTCAGCGACTTAGAACAGTTCAAGATTACCCAGCAAGAGCAAGAGCAAGGCCCAACTCCCTCTCAGCAAATATCCATGATGGAAAAGATGCGTGGTGCGAACATCATGCCTCAAGAGCAAATGGAACGTGAGATTGAAAAGGGCAACCTAAAGAGGATGGGCGAATGACACTACCAAACGCAAAGGCCATAGAAGGCTCAACAAAACTGACGGGCATACAGCGTGATTGGGTGAAGTCCTACGTTGCTGAGATTGTGGCTGGAGAGATACATAAAATTAAAAGCGAACTGCTGGAAGAAATAACCAAAGCCAGTGGTTGCCAGTGTGAGCCAAGGGTTTCCGCCGCTGAAAGAGCCATACAAGATTTGGTTGCTCGCTATGAGGAGGACGACAAGTTCACCTTAACTCGTGCAAAATTGCTGAGATTCATGAAAGAGCAAGGACTGTAGTATGGCCTTTACAAAACCCACTGGAGACCAGATACGGTTCCGCTCCTCTCAGACAGGCAACCACACTCTTGATACATATCTGGAGGCCACTGAGAAGGGCGGCCGTCCTCTATCTGCTCTCCTAGACGACATCTTCGATGCCAACGGCAACGTAGACGCTGGCTTTGTTACGTTCAATGTAGACGGCACAACAAACGTCCTACAGTATGCGCCGGGTCCACAGGCCGTCGCTGGTTCGTTTATTGATACGAATACATTTCTTTTTCGGCTCCGAGGCAACTGGGCGCAAGACATTGATTACAAGCGGCTCGACCTAGTAACCCACAACAACAATCTTTACATATCCAACGCAGACCACAACTCAGGTAGCACAGGTGTATTCCTAGACACAGCCACCAACTGGCAAGTTGTATCTGCGGCCGACACACTTATTCAAGCGATTGACGCCAAGGCCGACGAGTTGGAAGCAACTAAGTCGGAGACTTACTTCCACGGGTTTGAGCGTTCCGCAGACGGCGAACTCAAGTGGACGACTGGTCCGGGTCCAACAACTGTTTCCACATACAGCGGTTGGGAAAACCGTGACCCTCGCTCTGAGTACCCACGCATCCAGCGCATACCTTGTGCAATTACCACTAGGATTGATGTCCCACCAAGCGCAGTCCCAATAAATAGAGATGCAGACTCATCGGCAAGCTGGGGCATGACAACCCCTACGGCTGTACCAAGTTGGTGGACTGGAACTATTGGCCAAATCATCTCCAACCCTGTCTTCGCTGGACAGATTGAGATTCCGTACCTTCCTCTCAACAGCCGTTGGAGTTACGTTGTAAGCCAGTATCTTGCCTACAACGCTGGCACAACAGACAGGAATGTTTGCTTCACCTTGCAAAGCGTGGATGAACCTTTATTTCTTATGTTCGCCAACCAGAACTCACGCGGCGTTGATAATCAAACAACCATGAACTCTACTATCTTGTTCTCAGAGGGCGCTGGCTGGACTTATCATCAAGGCGGCAGATACACATATAATAAGTATGTTGATAGCTCTAGTTCTGTGTTTATCAATAGCCCTTCTCAAATCCCTGTTGGGCGTAACCGTAAGTTCAACATGTACTTCCACCGCCAGAATAACTCTTATACTTCCGACAATGGTACGATAGAGATACGCGGCGCGAATATGCCTACGCTTTGGGAGTTCCAGATTGAAGACTTGGACTACGACCTTCCGCATCCGTCGACTTATTATGTAAACAACATTGAGAAGACTCTTAGCTGGAACAGGAACTACCAAAACTTCCAGCAGATAGACCCTAATGTTGCAGGCGACTCTACTTCAATAAGAGCGTTTGACCATTACGATGTACCTAACCTTGCCAAGAACGCTTCCATTACAAACGACTTCACCAACAAAGAGATTGAGCATTACACAGATGCTTATGAAGTTCAGCGTTTGGGTGGCTCAGATGAGCAATATTACTTTGCCAGTGACGGACACCTAAAGGTCAAGCTGGGCGAACACAGATACCCACGCTTTGAAGTTAGCCTTCAAGCCGAGTACGTCCCTAACTCTAATAGCCCCGGTCAACCAAGTAATGCCTACAACATAGCTGTCTTTGCATTAAACGAAACAAAGCAAAAGACCATTACACTTGTTCGCGGGCATATCTACGACTTTGAATACACAACAAGTTTGGATGACATGACTTGGGACGACCCAGCCCAGCGGCCGACGGTTAAGTTCCGCTTCTCTGAGGTGGCGGACGGCATTCATGGGACAGACGCTAACGGAGCCACAGGGACAACTTATTTGTCTGACGTCACTCTAAACGCGACTGGAAGTGTTAGCCGCATCAAGGTGACAGCAAGCACTCCTGACACTCTGTATTATTTTGCCGACCCTGTTGCTGGTATCGGCGGGACAATAAACGTCGTCGACGAAGACGCTAACCCGTAGGAGATATTATGGCACTTCTCGACTTAGGAAAATTCAGATTTAACTGGGCAGGCGTATGGAACGCATCGGCCAACTACACTAAGGATGATGTAGTTGAACGCAATGGCGCGTCATACATAGCCGTTACCAATAACTTCAGCCGCCCCCCAGAAAACTTCCCCGCCGACTGGGACAGGATGGCGCAAGGCTTCGCCTATCGCGGTGCGTGGGATGCCCAGCGTGGGTATGCCATGGGGGATATGGTTAAGTACAAAAACACCATTTGGGTAGCCGACCAAACCCAATCTTGGGCGACTGGCGACGCCGACCTTACTGTCCCGACAACCGACCCCTTTAATTGGAGTGAAGTTATAAACAGCTTCAACTACGCTGGTGACTGGGACGCCACCACACAGTATGAAAAGTACGACATAGTCAAATACAACGACAACTTATATCTCGCCGCATCGCGTCCATTCAGTGTCGGCAATGCTTATGCCCCCACGACTTCTGGTTGGGACGAACTGATGAATGGCTACTCTGTAAACTCAGGGCAGTTCGGCATCTTGGACGCACAGACCCAACTGACAGTGAACGGTGGGGCAGGCAACTCCACAGGCTTTGAAGTCAACTCAACTGACATTGTAGTTCACGGCGGCGGCCGATACCTCGGCGACGACTGGGGCGCTGGTACAGTCGTAAACTTTGAAAGAACTTACAACGGCGCTAACCGCACAACTCAGACAGACCGTATTTATGAAGAGGCTTTGCCAGCATACACCTACGTCAGCGACAACAACGGCCTAGTCGTCAACATCCATTACCACGGCAGGGCGCGACACGACAACGGAAATATGGGCTTTGAGATGGTGGTTCAGTACAGAGATTCCACCAGCACATGGACTAACTTAGAAGAGCCACGTCGGCATCATAATTACATCTACGACGGTGGTGCCAACTGGTATATAGAAGCGTCTGCTTGGACTTCTGCATACCTTGATGACCGTTCCAATTATCTAAATGCCAGCGGCGAATTAGAACTCCGTCTTTACCTATACCACACTGGCGGCACAACTGATGACCAGTTGTATCTTTTCAGCACCGTTGTTGAGTACTGGGAGGTCACACGATGAATCCTAATTTTGAAAAATATTCTCTGGCTCTTGCGAAGCACTGTAAGGACACAGGCTTTGAATATAAATGCCTCCGCACTGAAACGGACGGCACAACAGTTATTGTTTCTGTTGATGGCACAGAAATGTCCCCCGACTTCTTGGACGCCATTACAGATGAGGCGGTGACTGAGGAGCGCTGGAAAGAGGTGAGAGCCACCCGCAACGGGAAAATGCGTTCTTCTGACTGGACACAGGGCGCTGATAGCCCATTAACAAGCTCTCAAAAATCAAGTTGGCGCACCTACAGACAAGCGTTGAGAGACATCACTGACCAAGGCGACCCCTTAAACATTAACTGGCCAAGCCCCCCAGCATGATGGGGACGACCATTACAAAACAAAGGGGTAGTCTATGGGTAACTGCATGAGGTTTGGACAATGCCAATAATTGACTTAGGTAAGCTAAAATTCCACTGGGCTGGTAGCTGGTCGAATGTAAATAACTACGAGAAGGACGACGTCGTTCTGCATAGACAGCAGTCGTGGGTTGGCCTTGGCGACAGTTATAATCAATCGCCAGAAGACGGAAGCACCTACTGGGAGCGTATGACTGGCGGCATGAACTTCAAAGGAAACTTTGACGTTGCTGAGCAATACTACCGCAACGACATGGTCAAGCATGGCAATGCTGTTTACATAGCAATTATTGACAAGCCAACATTCGGAACCCAAACATCCGACACAGCGGCTTGGACAGTCATCGGCTCATGGAGCGGTACAGCCGTCACAGAGAACGCTGGCGATTTAGTCTATCGTGATGAAAACAATCAGGAAAAACCTCTCCCTGCGAAGATACCGGGCAGAGGCAGGCCGACAGGTCTTACCCCTGACCTCTCCAATATGTCTTACAGTCGAAGTGTTGGCATGCAACACAAGCTAAAGTTAAATCATAGCGCTGACAACGAGATAGAGATTGAGACACCAAACGTATCTCATAACTTCAAAGTGACACTTGACGATAACGACAACCCTACTGGCTACCTATTCTATAGGGAGTTGAAGGGTGCTTCAGCAGACTACACGACTGAGTACGAAGTTCGTTGGAACGGCACAGACAATAAGTTTGAAATGCGTGAGAAGCTCCCACAGCCTGCGCCGACTACCACGACTTATGTTGTCACAGTCGCAGATGATGGCGGACAGGACAAGTTTAACTTTGGTGCCGACGTAGCTCCAGTAATTACTGTGACCCGTGGTAGCACCTATGTTTTCCAGCAGTTCGCAAGTTCAAACGACACACACCAAATTGAATTTGCTGACGCGGCTGACGCTGACTACACAACAGGGATAACAACAAGTGGCACTCCCGGCGACGGCTCTGCGCTCACAACCTTTGTTGTGCCGATGGATGCACCAGATGCTCTGAAGTACGCCTGTGTTTCGCATGGCAATGCTATGGGCAACACAATCACAGTCGTAGACGCAATCCCTTATGAGCAAAACAAACGTCTTTCAATGCGTCGCTCTGGACACTTCCGTAGCTCAGACTTCAACTTCCACCGTTTGCGCTTTGACATGTCACACACCACTCTTGCCGACGATGGCCAAGCAGTAAGCGCTCCAATTCGCCTTCGCTTTGCCAACATCGCAGATGGCAACCACAACCCAGCGGCCACTTATACCGACAGAAGCGCTCTTACAAACAATGCGTACTTTGTTCAAAGTGGAACCGCGCCCGCCGACGACCTCACCGAAGAGTTGTATGCAAAGGTCTACACCAATACCCACGATGGCACTTGGTATAACAACAGGGTTACTTACTACGGAACACCCGGAACGGACGGAGCTTTTGTAGAAATTTGGGTAGACTACGAAGACCTTACAGCAACAGACCAAGTATATTACTTCGAGCAGTTTAACACTGCCGCTGGTGGTACTGTAGACATTGGCTATGAGCTAATGGGTCTTAACCCTGCCCTTTTTTTGCACAGATGGCATCAGTATCAATTTGAAGTATCCACAGTCGGGACTTCAGCGAACCATCCTTTCTACATCAAGAATCAGCAAAGCTCTGGTACTGGAGACCAGATTGCTGGTGTAACCAACAACGGCTCTGACGCGGCAACCGTTGCTATGTGGATAGGAAACGACACATCAGTAAACCCTGACACAATGTACTATGTCTCCTCATTCGATAACACAAACTTCACAAACTCCATAACACTCACAAACAAAATAGTCGCGCCATCAATTATATACCCTGATAACGTGATACTCTACGACGGAGCTTACCAGTTCTCAGGGCAAGCAAGCGCGCTAAACCTTTATTGGGATAGGTTCGAGGGATGGCAAGAGTTTAGCAGAATCCAAGTAAAACTAATGGACGGTCAGACTGTAGACGATACCGACCAGTCTGTTTATATCCGTTATTACTGGGGTCCGGGCGACGGCAAAACATACACACGCCAAGACGCCAGCTACTATTATGCTTGGCAGGCCGCTCTAGGAACGACTGCCTCTCAGACTCAGGCTTACGGTAACAACCTCACCTATGCCCAAATTGTTTGGGACACAGGTAGCCAAAATCGTGAGCAATGGAACACAGAGATTAACATCAATCTAACCCCAAAGGCTCCCGGCAACTTCTATGGTAGCCCATCTCAATCTGGTGGCCAAGACGAGACCTTCTCCGTAACTGGCGCACAGCGTTATTATGACGGCACAGATAGGTCTTTTACTTGGGACTGGAAAACTAACGGAACCAGAGACAACACTACTCAATACGACATGAAGGGTAGTGGGCGTAACAACGCCAACATCGCCGCTGGGAACTATTTTGTGGGCTTTCGTATTTACTCAAACAGCGGGAACATCGCTAACCTAAGTTGGCAAGTAAGAGGACATCGCTAATGGCTACTATCACAGTAACAGATGGATGCGGAAACTTTTGGGAAGAGGAGCATACTCCCGACCCAACTCTGCACGCAAAAAACGTAGCGATTGACGCACAGACACGCCTCGCATCATCTGATTGGACAATGATTTCTGATGTTGGCCTTACACCATCATGCAAGACCGCGTTTGAAAACTACCGTGCCATCCTCCGTGGCATAAGACTTGATGGCTCAACCCTCCCTGACTCCGGCTGGCCGGAAGAACCAGCAGTAGAATTTAGCTAGGTGTGGATATGACAGAGCCAGTGGAAGTTACACTAGCAAGGTTAGAAGAGCGTATCAAAACTCTCGCCGATGAAGTTCGCCATGTCCATGTAGAAGTCTCCGACTTGAAGGCGCAAGCCAACAGGTGGAAGGGAGCTTTCTGGGTGATGGTTGCTGTCGGCGGCGTGGTGGGATGGATTTCACATTTACTATTAGGCTGGGCTAGATGACACCAAACGAAAAACGTGAAGCTATTGAAGATTTAATTAAGTCGTCTGGGTGGGCTGTAATCAAAGAAGAGATGCAGTCTTCCATATTACAGGCGGCATTCCAAATTTCCGATAACGCGAACATGCCTATCGAAGAAATGCACTTCCGTCGTGGCTCCATGTGGGCGGCGCGTAAGTTTGTAGAACTCCCTAATTCCGTGAGCGCTTTGTTGCAAAACGACATATTGCTCGACGCGGCAAATAGGGGGGAACTGAAAACGGATGAGCGCTACGGCCCGAATCCATTATAATCCCGCTACGGCTGGAAGGAGAATAAAATGGCAGAACAAGATGACCAGATGATTGCACAGATGGCCGCACAACAGTTGGGCGCTCCGGCTCCCGAAGCCGCCCCAGCGCAACCACAGCAAGACCCTGCGAAAGCAGAGACACCTCCGACTAATCAAGAGAAGGTTCAGGAAGCTGTAAGCCCTGAGACTGAAGGTGATAAGCAGAGGGACGAAGCCTTTATCGAAGTAGACTTTGGAGATGGACGCAAAGAAGTCATGTCAGGCTCTCAGATTGCAGGGATGACAACACGGTATAAAGACTTAAACCACAAGAACGCCACACGCTATAAACCAATGGAACCAGCGATTGGCCTACTTGAGACCATGATGCAAAACGCCAGAGAACAAGGCGTGGAGGTCAGCGGTGACGACTTAGCGCAGTTTGTTAGCGCGGCAATTCAAGGCTACACTTCAAACCCGACTATGGGTGGACAAGTCGACCCGACACCTGACCGCCCAGATGGCAGTGATTTTGATGCACAAATGGATGCAGACATCGAATCATGGGAGCGCGAGAACGCTGTGTCCCTGCCGCCTATGTACCGTCAGGGCTTTAAGATGATGCGTCAGCTAATGCAAGAGAACGAAGGTCTCAAAAACAACATGGCTGGCATGATTCAACAAGCTCAGTCGTTGAACACTCAAGCTCAACAGCAGGCTCAAGGCGCGATGCAAGCTGGCGACAATGCTTACAGACAGCAAGCCGCCAACAATTTGAACGAAGCCCAAACACAATTCGACTTACCTGATGATGCTGAGTCAGACTTCTTCGACTTTGCGTATGGACGTGGCTACACAGTCGAGGACTTTATTGACCGCGACTTAACTATAAAGGTGATGCAAGACTTTTCGGCGAACCGTCAGACTCCAGAGATGGAACGGTTACGCGCACTTAATCAAAAGCGTCAGGCATTCACAGGAGCGACACAGTCATCCCCATCTGCGGGAGGTGCGCCACAAAATCAAGGTGATGAGTTTATTAACGCAGTAGCACAGCAAGCCATGCAAAAGCGCGGCTTAGTGTAAAAAACCAAAACGAGGACGACATACGTCCTCGTTCTAATATTTAATACAGACATGAGCATATTTTAGCGCTACGGCCCTAAAGCTCATAACAACAAGAGCATGGGAACGTAGGTCTTTGGTGCTGTAGACACGAAGACTATCACTGCCCGCAACCACGATAACCTTTTTGCGTCAGGAGAAAAATTATGACTGCAATTTCTGGACTTCGTGGGACTGGTCAGTTCACATCTGACTTCCGTCCCACCAATTACCGGGAGCTTTTCACGCTCCTAGAACCTAACGGCACTGCACCGCTACAGGCTCTTTTGTCTATGGCTGGTTCAGAGGCAACTGATGACCCGAAGTATAACCACTTCCGCGATGAATTGCCTGACCGTAAACTAACAATCGACGGCGCAGTTGCATCAACAAGCACAGCCTCAATCACAGTCGACGCAGGCGACGATGAAGCATTCGTAGTACCCGGCACTATCCTCATCAACGTGGATACTGGCGAAGTAATGCGTGCAACATCTGCATCTTCTTCACAGGTGATTGCTGTAGCTCGTAACATCGGCGGCACATCTCACCAAATCGCAGACGGCGCGAACATCATCATTGGCGGCCATGCCGACTCTGAAGGTGGCACAAGCCCGACTGCTGTTAGCTTTGACCCAACTACCGACTTTAACTACACGCAGATTTTCAAAACTGCTGTACAGGTATCTGGGACTTTGCAGAACACATATCTGCGGACTGGTGACAAAGAGCAAGAGCAGTTGACCAAAGCACTGAAGATGCACATGGCCGACATTGAGCGCTCAATGTTCTTTGGTAAGCGTCACGAAGAGAACGGTTCTACCGCTCAGCCAACTCGTTACACAGGTGGTTTGACTAACTCAATCACTAACGTAACAGACGGTGCTTCATACGGCGCATCTGCTAACACCATCACTGAGAAAGAGTTTGACCGTCTTCTTATTGAAGACATCTTCGCATACGGCTCAACCGAAAAGGTTGCGTTCTGTGGCGCTCGTGTCATCTCTAACCTGATGGAAGTTGGTAAGAACCGTTGGCAACCAACTCAAATCGACAATGCTTATGGCGTATCGCTTTCACGCTATACAACATACGCTGGCGATTTGTTGGTCTACATGCACCCAATGTTCCGTCAAGTGCCTAACATGGACAAGGAAATGATTATCCTCGACATGAACGAGATTAAATATCGTTACATGCAAGGTCGTGATACTCAGCTTATCCGTGACATCCAGACACCTGATTTCGACGGCGTCAAGCACATGTATATGTCAGAGTGCGGCCTAGAAATGACACAGGCGAAGGTACACCACCGCATTAAGGGTTGGAACGCCGTTACCTAATAGGGGACGACCCATAACCCTGACAACCTATACAATAGGGGCTAGAGCAATCTGGCCCCTATTTTTTTGGAGTAACCCATGATTAAGAAAACCCGCGTTCAAGAGCGCAACGAAGTAACCAAAATAGTAAAAGAGGCCGCGCCTAAAAAGGCTATCGCTGAAACACCGAAGGCTCCCAAGGCAAACTTTGTCCTGTTCGTGTCCGCAGAAGAAGAGGTCGTATCTTTCCCCATCACAGTCGTTGGACAGAAGATTACTCCACTATGGGATAATGAGCGTGAGCATCTAATTTGGCGCGTTCCAACTGACTTAGTAGAGCGGTTTGCTATGCACGAGTTTGTAGTTAAAGGACGCATTGTACGCGGAGGAAAGTAAGCCATGTCTTACCACGGTTCGTCTTCATCATCAGGTAGCTCAAGTAGTTCTTCTAGCAGTTCTTCTTCTAGCAGTTCTTCTTCTAGCACCACATACAAGCCGCGCACATATGTCTCAGCGGACATCAAAGGCACACGCCCCCAATCTGATGAACCGACTAGAATCGACAACGGTATCGTTGAAGTTGGAGCTATCGACCTAAAAGGCACATTAACCGCCGACATAGCTCAAGCATCTGACAAGGCTCACCGTGAGCATCAGCAAGAAAAAGACGGCAGAAACAGATATTCTGCAAACAACCCACACCTTAACTCACCCTACTCTTCTCTTGAGACTTTAGTCTTACAAGCCTTGCGGCGTTACGGCGACATGCACCCCGGAACGGTAGACGGCGAAGTTATGATGATGTTCATCGAATTTGCAAACCTCATCATCGAAGACTTGCGTGGGCATCCATACTGGGACAACCCAGAGATAGATTACTACACACACCCGTCAGAGATAAGACAGATACCAGATAACATTATGGTGGCTGGCCTTCTGTACCATTACTCAGTGCAACAGCAGTCTAACAAGATTGAGGCTTACGGCCCAATGTACTTCAAGATGATGAACCGTATCCTATACCAAAAGAAATATGGCTCTGGCAAAATTGAGCTTTCTCCGTGGGACAAATCTCAAAGACCAACTGGGGTGCAGGCTTACGACACAAGGAGAAGCTAAGTGTCTACGACTTACGCGCCTTCAGGCGTAAACATAAAGGTTTACCCTTATGAGGACTTTCAGGGCATCGACGCATCCCGTGATGTTGGCGCTCTCGACACAGGCCAAAAGCAACACTTGGTTGAAATCAAAGATGGCTTTGCCGACTGGCGAGGCACATTGGTGCGCGACCCCGGTGCAGAACAGCGTGCGGCAGGCAACAAGTACATCAAAAGAATTTCGTTCTTCGGGCGCGACTTGGCTGTGTGGGCGCAAGTCGACGGCGGCGGAACATCGCTTCGTTCCGAGCGTGACCATATTGAGTCGGAAGTTTATCCCAAGAACGCTGTGGTGACTTCGACTGTCTACAACAACAAAGTCGTGTTCGCTTCTCGCGACTACGGCATGTACCAGTATGATGGCTTTAACTGGAAATCAATCGAAGCGAACTCAGACCCACGCCCAGCATACATTGCTTCTATTCAGCGCCGACTAGCGGTAGCTGGAATGCCGGGTAAAAGAACAATCATCGACTTTAGTCGTGTAGATAACGAAGAGGTATTTACCGAGGACGAAGACGACGGCGCTGTTCAAGTAACAAAAGCCGCCGACATCGACGTAGGTAACATTATTGGTACTGCTGATGAAATTAAGGGACTCGGAGTATTTGAAAACAGCCGCCTTGCGGTTTTCACAAACGACCAGACTTTGGTGTATTCACTCCACCCCGACTTCACGAGATGGCAGATTGACGATAAGGCCAACATTAAGGTCGGGTGCATCAGCCACAACACAATCACGCAGGCTGGCTCAGACCTATTGTTCTGCTCTCGTGACGGCATCCATTCTTTACGCCGCTCTGAGACTAACGGTATTACGATTTACACAATACCTATGTCGAACAAGATTGACCTGACATACAGAGACCTTCTCCGAAACGTAAACGACCTCGAAACAATCAGCGCATTCTACGACCAAGACGAAGGGCAGTACCATGTGTTCTTCCCATTCTCTGACCAAATCACAAAGCGGCTTACCTTGTCCCTAAACCCTATGCAGGGTGGAGAAAGTAAGTGGTCAAGCGGCGAGTTCTTAAACATGACTTGTGGCGTGCAGTTGGGCGGCCAGACCTTAGTCGGCACACCCGGCGGTGTTTGGGAGCGAAAGCGTATTGAAGATGTGACAACCCACAGCCCTGAGATGGTAGTCACAACCCCTATTCTATGGCAGGGCGCAATCAATGACACGAAGGAAAGCTACAGCTTCATTCTCCAAGCCACAGGCAAAGGAGAACTGCAAGTAGAGGCTTTTGATGAGAGAGGCAGATACCTGTCAGCCATCCAGTTTCTTATCGAAGGGGATGGTGCGGACGACAAGTTCCCTGATGTTCCGTTACAAAGACAGTATGAGCGTAAATTTGAACACCGATATAGGGGTGTGCAATTCCGATTCACAACTAAGGGGAAAGGACTGCTCAAAATCATTGGCTTTGCAGTCCAAGTAAGGAGTAGTTAATGGCACGTCTTAGGCAACAACATCCCCAGAACTATGTGAACTCTGGGAACATCCACACAGATTTTGAGAACGTAATCCGTTATCTCAACTCAGCGGAGCTTGGCGACAAGACCGTGTCTGAGCTTTTGCGGGTTATCTTCGATGAGGAAGGCGTGTTCAACGGCCCTATCCAAATGCGGGTCGACACCAACGAAGGTCTACAGTATCGAGTTGGCCAGTACGCAGATGACTCAGAAGGTTGGTACAGCCTAGTCGACATCGGCTCCCTTCGTGGCCCTGCGGGTCAGTCGGTTGGTAACGTCGAGGGTCCGTTCTTCTTTAACCGTAAAGACACCATTATCGGCTCTACAATCACAGCGATAAGCGTAACTGCCGCTGGTTCCGGCTACACATCTGCTGGATTGTCTATCACTCTTAGCGCACCCGACGACCCAGACGGCGTGCAGGCCACCGCTACTGCCACATTGGGCGGCACTAACGGCGACACAATTACGGCTATCAGCCTTACAAACGCTGGCTCTGGCTACGCCGCCGCACCGACAGTGACCATCACTGGTGGTAATGGTTCTGGCGCAACAGCAACATCTACAGTTGGTAGCCCCGGCTCTGTAATCCCATATACTTTTGACCCATCTACGGATGAGATTGTCGTTTATCGCAACGGAATCCTGTTGTTCGACTCAATCGCTTCATCTGCACAGTATGCTAAGAATGCTTCTGCTGGCACGGTCACATTACAAAACTTGTCACCAGCCGTTGCGTTGGGGGACAAGGTCAGTATCTACTCAATCCGTTCACAGGCCGTAACCAACTATCGTCGTGCAGATGAGCTTATCGCTCAGACACAACAGTCAGTCGCGTTTATTCATTCGACTGATGAGAAGTTGTTAGTCTTCCGTAACGGTGTTCTCCAACAAGAAGGTGGCTCAGCCGACTACTTGGCATCTAGCTCAGTCGGTACAATCACATTCCTTGATACATCTAACCCACTAACGTCTGGCGAGATTGTGACCATTATCACAGTTGAGAACCAGTCGATTAAGACTGTTGCTGGGTTAATGTTTGAGGATGAGTACACTGATGACAGCGGTTTCATCATATACAACAAGCTATCTATCCAAAACAACGAGATACCACAGAACAAGGTTTCCAACCTATCAACCTCTTTGGCTGGTAAAGCAAACCTAGTATCTCAGCAGTCGACACCAACGGCTCCAGCCACAGGCGACTTATGGCTAGACACAAACCTAAGCCCCGCCATTCTGAAATTCTACGATGGTACGCAGTGGCTTGAGACATCACCAGAATCTTCTCTGCCAACATTCGTTCAGACTAACGCAAACGAGTATGTTCGTGTGAACGGTACTGGTACTGGCCTTGAATATGGAGACATCGACTTCTCCGCGCTAGTCCCCAAGACTTACATGGGTGCGGCTAACGGTGTGGCTACACTGGACACTGGTGGTAAGATGCCTGTGAACCAGTTGCCAGAAACATTCTCGACTCAGTCGATACCGTTCTTCTCTGTGTGGGAAGACAGTGCGGCGGCTATCGGTAACAAGACTTACTTCGTTACACGGCTTTGGAAGCAGACAATCCGTATTGATGGCATTGCGTACAAGCTAAACGCAGGCTCATGCACACTTCAGCTTTCAGTCGATGGCACACCAGTCGGAAACACATACAGCGTTACGACTGCACTACAAAACGACAACTTGGCCACAGTCATTGAGATTGACGCCACTGTTGCATCAAAGCGTATTGAGCTAGTCGTGACCAACAACTCAGGCGGTCAGACACTTGAGGTATCAATCGCGGCCGCAACTGTGAACGTATAGGGGCATCAACATGAACAAAGGTGTATTCTCTGGGATACCTAGCTTGGATGACGCAAAGCATTACGAAAGTATGCGTGGCGGCGACAACCAAATCTCCTACACAGAGACAGGGGATATGGTCATACCGCCAGAAGTACAGCAGGCCAACCCTGCTCTAATGATGGCGGCAATCAAGACCTTTCGGGATATGGGCGCAAACCCCAACCAGTACATATCTGGACACCCAGATGGTAGTTATAACCCAAACACGCAAGCCCAAGAGTTTGCTTGGTATGACGACTTACTAAAAACTGCTGGAGACTACACACAGACTGCGGCTAACTTTGTTGCTAACAACGACTTAGCTAAAGCCGCCCTGACTGGTACTGTTACTGCGGCTGGTGCGAAACTAGCTGGCGCTGACACTAAAGGCGCTCTCGCCGCTGGTGCGGGTGCAGGCTTGGGTTACTATGCTGGAGACAAGCTGTCCACTGGCTTTGATAATCTGAGCAACAACAAGGGCTTCTTTGATTCAAAGCCAGCGACAAACTACACGTCAACTACTGTGGGACAGTCACTAGGCAACTTAGGCAAGAGCATAAACTACGGTGCGCTGTCTGGCGCGGCTGGCCTTGGTACGGTTGGCTTAGCTATGTTTGGCAAGCCAGAGATGGAAGAAGACCTACAGCTTGGGAAGACTAAGGCTTTGAAGTTAGCGGCGATAGCGCCGCCGCCTAATTACTTAGATATGCCGGGGAACGAGCAGGCAAACTTATCAGCCACATTACCGCAAAACCTACCCATAGCTCCTATGACACCATCGGCGTTGGGGCCACAGGGTGTGTCCTTTAAGAAGAAGGTCAAGGACAGAGACACTGGGCGGTTTAGCTATGTTGACTCTGATAGTAGCAACGACGCTGGTGCATTCTCACGGTCATTAAACTCTAAAAGCAGGCGCAAAGGTTTTGGAGGCGGCATTATCTTCGCATGATACGCTACGCTACTGAGGACGATATCCAAGCCTCTGTTGAGATTGGCTTTAAGTTTATAAAGGATGGTTACTACAGCCACCTTCCAGTCGACAGAGATATGATGCAAGGCCATGCCACTCGTGCTTTAGAAAGTGAGTGGTGGCTTTACCTAGTCGACGAGATTGACGGGAGCCAAGCTGGGTTCTTTTCTGCACATATTGAAGAAACATTGTTTGGCCCCGGACGCATCGCAATCCAAGACTTAATGTTTATCTTGCCACAGTACAGACGTGGGGCAAGCGCACTAAAGTTCTTGCGCGAGTTCGAGAAGTGGTCTGTCAGCAAAGATTGCTCCAACCTTTACTTTGCGCCAAGCGTACATGTCGACTCTAGGTTTGACACTTTGGCCAAGCGGGTTGGCTTTGAGTACATCGGGCCACAATATGGGAAGAAGCTATGATACGTCAGGCCACCCAAGATGACAAAGAACGTGTCATGAACCTAGGCTGGCTCATGTGGAAGCAAAGCACAGTTTACGAGAAGTTCGGCTGGAGTTGGGACAAGGTCAGCAATATGTTTGACCGATACTGTCAGCAACCAGAAAAGCTCATGTTAGTCGTAGAGAAAGATGACAACATCATTGGTATGCTTTTAGCAAACACCCACAGCCAATTCTACACAAATGCCAAAGTCGCCAGCCAACAGATATTTTTTATACACCCTCTGCATCGTGGTGGTTCAGCCGCGTTACGACTTATGAAGAAGTTTGAGAGCTTTGGACGCCATAACGATTGTGACTTTCTTAACTTCAGCCAAAGCGTACAAGGCGTGGACGACAGATGGGACAAGTTCTGCAAGAATCTAGGATATACTCATGTAGGCAACACTTATTTCAAGGACTTGTAAGATGTGTGGTGGTGGAGACGATAGTAGCAACGACAACCAAGACGAGCAGGTCAAGGCGTCGGGCGGTCCGGGCATGTCTCCGGGTGAGAGTAATGCTAAGTTCGGTAATACAGACCAAGCTGGTAAGTCACCAGACGTGTCCAATTACGGTGACATGTCAAAGGACGACTATGTTAATGATGTATTGTCTAGCAAAGGTTATACCGACAATTACAAGGGTGTAAGCTCTAAGGGTGGCCCTGTCACCGACGGAAAAGGAAACGCAGTCCGCTCTGGCAGTTACGTCGATGCCATGAATAGAGCCGACGCGACTTTCGACTCATACCAAGACTACAAAACAGAAAGAGCAAAAGCTCAAGAAGCCTTCTATGACGACATGGAAGCCCGACAGCAAGTTGACCAAAGTCTCGTCGACATGGCGATGGGAGGCGGCGGCTATGCCAAAGGCTTTTACAATTCAGACGGAACAATAAACGAGAACTTCGACCCGTCCACGTCGTATGGTATGCAAGGTCCAGCTAGACCGGGGCAGTTCAACGACTTGGGCAGTTACCTTGGGTCTTCCGCAGACACATTTTCATTTCCGGGGTATAGCTTTGCCGACCCGCTTGGCACAGCTATGGATGGTCGGATAAGTCGAATTGATGGCTCTGCACTAGGAAGCGAAATCACAACCCAAAACGAGCGGGGTTATTTCGATAACTTCTCCAGCGGATATAACGACGACGCAGGCTTCTTTGGTCGGCAATTAGAGGTAGACCAAGCAGGCAACATCGGATTGTCCACTGGTTCGCAGAGGTTCTCAGACGCCGCAGGCGGGATGGTTATGGGCTTAGTCGGTGGCGGTCTGTTCGGTCCACTTGGCTCTGCATTAGCAGGGGCGACTAACATAAACACGATGGACGCATACGGTGAGAATGTACCCGGATTCAACTCACAGGTACAAACCACTACTATAGGCGGAGCCAACATTCTTGGCGGCCTATTGGGTAATGCTTTAGCACCAAAAGTTGCTGGCGCTGTAGGCAAGGGGATATACGGAGGAACTGGCAACATAAACGCGGCTATAGGTGGTGCGGGTGCGGCGGCGGCCGCAACCCCATACGCCACAGGTCTGGGCGCTCAAGCCCTCATGGGTGATTCACTCAACTACATGTCAAGCGACATTGGCGGCCCGATGGACAGAGACATAGCTGAAAAGCTGGACTCCAGAGGGTTTGGTGACAGCATCGGCGGCAACGACGGTGGCGGCAACTCACGCCCCGCTGGTCAGATGTCTTCACAGTTAGCCCCAACTGGCGGTGACGGCGGCGGAACAAATACAGGACAGAATGTAACAGATGCAAATATCCAAAGCGTATCTGGTAGCGATGTTGGTATGGGCGACTTAGTGGGTACTGGAGCGCAAACAGAGTTTGACCCACAAGCCTTCTTAATGGCTCAAGCTCAGAACATGAATCCTAATACCACACAGGTAACGGACTTCTTTGGTAATAGTGCAAACACAATGGACGTAAACCCATTGTTCTCGGCTCAAGCACCGGGAGTGCAATATCTTTCAAAGGGACGACAAAGAAACTTTGGCTCTGGTATTTTCAATGTGCAGAATGCTTTTGAACGAAAGAAGAGCCGCAGGCGCGGCGGTCTAGGCGACAAGTTAGTCGGCGTAGTCGTATAGGAGAATAAAATGGGCAGTAGTAGCGGCGGCGGTAACTCACCATCGAACAACAATCAAAAACGTAATCGCAATAAAAATAAAAACCCTGACCAAGGCGGCGGCAATGACCAGAACATACAGCCGCAAAGGAAGGCTCCACAGAAGCCCACCACTTATGTCGACTCAGGTACAGGTGAAAAAGGCAAGAAGCCAGCGGCAGGTGTAGAAGGCGCAGGCGTTACATCCTTTATTGGCGGTGCGCCACAAGAGAGCCAAGACGCTTCTGTTACAAAGTTTATAGCTGGCGCTGGCGAAGGTGGGGCTGACGACTTAACCGCCGTACTCGGCGCAGAAGGCGGCGAACAGTTTTTCGGTCAAAGCCCGTTCCAAAGAATGGGTGCTGGCCGTGGCGAGGGCTTTCTTGGCCAACAGTATAAGTCTATTGCCGCAGATGTCGGCCTAGACGCGGCAGTCGAAGCACAGGAAAACGCACCAGCAGTAGGTGGCGGCGAACCCGGTGTTGGCTTGCAAGGGTTTGGCAGTCGTGCGCTTATCGGGGGCGAAGGTGAAATCATTTCTCCTGAAGGCACTGGAAGTAACGCAATTAACTCAGACATGCCAGCGGAACAGATGCCATCAGACATTCAGCAAGATGCCAACTACCAAATTCCGGGTCCGGGCAAGGCTGTGATTAACGACTATAATTTCTCAATGCCGTTTCTACGAAACCCAAATGTTGTTTCATTTCTGAGGAACAGCAGAGGCGCGGCTCAACGAGCGCAAGGACCAGTCTCTCGCGGCTTAATGTCAGCAAGAAGTGGGTTCGGAAAGAATTTGGGTTAAGGAGTAGTCAATGGCTTACGGTGATACGCTTGGTAAGATAGGTGCTTCTTTCTTTGAAACTGGCTCACAAGCTGGGGCATTCTCCAACTTCATGGGGAACCTCTACGACTTAGGTGACAGTTACTTACAGAACAGCAAAGACCAAGAGGCCGCAGACGCGGCTAATCGGTTAAACGCACAAGTTGCCAAACAGCAAATGGAGATGGCCGCGCAGTCGGCCGCTGACGAAAGGCTGTTGAGACAGCGTATCCTTGACCGCTCCGCTCAACTCGACAAAGAACTCATGGCCCAACGCGCTAAGCTAGGTGATAGAGTAGGTGTGAACGCTGGCGATGTGTACAATAACTACCAGTCCTTTCGCTCACAAATCATGGACGACTATAACGACACTGTTGCCAACATCTCTTCACAAGGTTTCGCGGACGCCATTAGTCGTGGCATGGACAGGTCTACTCAGCAAGACTACAGAGAAGCTAAGCTGGCGAGAACTGCGGCGGCAGAACTGCCAAAGCTAGACCAAGCCGCGTTTGACCAAGCAATACAGCGCTCACAGTCTTACGCCGACACACTAAACTATGGCCGCGAAGCCTCACTCAAAGAAGTAAGCGATATGTATAACACGGTTATAAACGCTGAAGCCAAAGCCATGCCTACAAACGCACAGGGCGCACTTGCTAATGCGGCCGCGACTAGCGCAAGTTTTGCTACGTCGGCAAACAATCTTGCTGAGGATAGCCAAGATTACATGGGAACCGCTCTCGGCAACTTCAACGAAAAGATGGCGGGCAACACTGGATTTGCTTTGACAGGCAAAGGTAGCTTCGTCGACCCAACGCAATCCCAACAAGCCAAAGATTTAGCCGCGTATGAAAAAGCCTACGGGCCGCTGAAAGGTAAGTAGCATGCCAAGACTCGGCTCTAATTTCTTCGACTCATACAACGGACAGATAGACCGACTACGCAAACGGCGTGGCGAGAATGTTGAGGCGTTTAACTCTTTCGTTAAGTTGCGTACAGAGTTGGGCGAAACTGCCACTGTCGATGATATGTAGAAATACAAAGCCCAGCTTAGTGGCGGTGACTCATACTTTATGAGCGCCCTTCCCACATCTACTATGATTGAGGAGACACAGAAGCGCCTAGTCCAAAACCAAGCAGATAAGATACAGACCGAGCGCCAGAACCAAATCAAAACTTCTGACGATGAGCTTGCCCTGACTGAGAAGATTGTTAGTGGCTTAGTTAATGTAGATATTAGTACCCCCGAAGGCCAGAGGAAGTTAGGCGAAGCCTTCTCTACAGCGGGCAAGCCAAAGCTCGGACAGCAGTACGCCGACTTAATACCGAATATGCACGAGAACGCCAAACTAAGTGCAACCAAGGACTTTGCAACCTCAATAGGTTTTGACCAGTTTAACACTGAGGAGTCCACGCAGAATGCTTTGACCCAAGCGCCAGCTTGGATGCAAAGCCTGCTAAAAATCAGGGGAGACAACAACGTCAAAACCGCTAACAATACAAAGATAAAAGACGCGAAAGAATCAACCACAGCCCAGTTCGCTGAGATGATAAACGACGCTGGCGGCGACATCGTTAATATGAGGAAGGCCGTCAAGGCAGACCTAAAGCTAAAACTTGGCCCACTCTACAACGACCAAATACTTGATGAGCTAATGGTTGCGGCAGAAGGCCAGATGGGTATGGACACATCCCGTCGCAGAGTAGAAGCAATGTCGCAAGTTACGGCCACCCCCGAACAGCTTTTGGCGGCAAGCACAGACCCGGCTCAGCTTCGCGTTCTGGCAAGGAACTCTTTAATCGCAAGCGGTTTCCCCAACCCAAGCGAGGATGACATCGACCAAGCGGTTGAAACCCTTAAAGGGCAACTAACAACAGCCAGAACAGATGACTATAACAAAAGAGTTTCTTTAGCTGTCACAGAAGCACAAGCGCTTACTACGAGAATGCTTGAGCAAATCGACGGCGACGAAGAAATCGACGAACAAGTTGACACAATCCTCAAAGGCCAGTTCGGCGAAGAGGCTTATAACAATCTGTCAGAGTCGCAGAAGGCAACAGCCCAAGCAAGAGTGCGAGCAATCGTTGCTAATAACTCTCGACTAGCAAATGATGCAGACGTTGAAGAGGGTGTGGAAGCAGTCAACTCAGCCATCCTCGTTGACCCAGAACTCAAGCGCATCTCAGAGATGGGTCCATCAAAAGACAAGATACAAAGCATTTATAACCGCATCAATACAATGCGGGCTTCCAAGGGCTTGACTAGGTTGACCGACGAAGTCATGAAAGAGAAGTACGGCAAACAAGTCCAAGCCCTGTTCAATGTTGGGGCATCCACAAGGTATGAAAAAGAAATCAAGACTGCGACTGAAAACGCAACGGCTAATGTGGAGGCTATAACCACAGGTCATAAAAAGATGATGGAAAATATTTCTGGGCCGTTGCCAGACGAGTGGACGGTTGTGTCTGAAATACTAAGCATAAACTATATACCAAGAAGTGCCGCTGGCTACGCCGCCTACCAATCAGCAATTCTGGGTCTAAGTAAAAAATCACCACCAGCAACCCCCGAAGAAGCCTATGCAATGGCTACCACGATAGCCAATTCACTTGGATGGTTGCCTGCGGCAAACGCGAAACAAGTTCTTATCGCAGAGGAACTCGCGTCCAAAGACTTAATCATGCCAGACACACCAATAGGAGAGTTCCTAAATAGTGAAAAAGCATTGTTGTCCGCAGATATGGAAGGCGTCCTTTCTACTATAAAACTTATGCCAATAGACAGCACCCAAGCGTCCCAGCAAACAAAAGACGCGGCATTAGAAGCATTAGACGAATGGGAAAACGGACTCATCGTCGACATGAACAGCACGTCTATACAGCCACTCTTGCAAGGTCTTGATGGTTCAACACACGTTGAACACAACAATACCGTCAGGGATATGGCTGACGCCATGCGTGCTAAAATAATCCAATCTAAGAGCGAAGGCCAATACAGCTTTATGACTCATTCGTCGGGGCCAAATGGCGGTTTCTTCCTTATTGCTTCGAAAGAAGACAGAGAGCTAGTCGAAGCTAATGGATTTGAGGTTGGCGCAAGCTACAGAAAACTACCAGACGGGACATACGAGAAGGTACTGAACCCTGTAATCGAAAGTCCTGACGGCAGTGGAACAAGAGATAGAACTCTTCAAGAAGTAGACCCAGCGTCATCTCCGTTCTCACAGGACGTACAATCCATTATCAGAAACAGTGACTTGCAAAGCGCAACTGCTAACGTGGCGTCTGCCATTAGCAGTAACGGGTTCCAAGACTTGCCTGCATCTGCTCCGATGTTCCGCAGTGGCGTGTACCAATACTTCTTTGGCTCAAGCACACCTGATGCACAGGCTAAACTTGATTTAAGCAGAAGACTGGCTGACTTCTTGAAGACGCCGCAAGCCAATAGCTACATGCAAAACAACCCAGACACATATAGCTCGCTGTTCCAAGACCCACTAGCATGGGCGGCTAACGCCGGGTTCCAGCCATAGTAGGGACGACTACCCCCCTGACATCACGGTATTCTAGTTCCAACAACGGAAACTGGAGTACCGTAGATGACACGCAGAACTAAGCAGGCCCGTGCCGGGCTTCAATCCCTTATCCAAAACCCGGATAATCAGGTCAACACTGGTAGTGGTCGGCTAACACTAGGCTACGCCGCTGGCCTAAACAAAGACACAGCCCAAAACGCTTTCCATAGCTCCGACTTCTTGCAAGACGCGGCAGACTATTACTATGAGCGTGACGGCAAAACCTTTTCGTCATCTGCGGAAGTCCAAGATTACTTCATGTCTGACCGCCGCTGGCGCAACATGAACACTGTCTCTATTGGTAAAGACTTATACGATGCTCACACTCAGTCGGACAACCAGTCCGCTAGACTCGCTCGCATGCAAACCATGTTTGATTCATTGCCAAACTTCTATGAAGAAGGCGGCGATGGTTGGAAGGGCTTGGGCGAGAACGCTCTGGCCGCTGTTGCAGACCCAATCAACCTAATCGGTTTCGGCGCTGGTGGTGCGGCGGCTAAAACTGCGGCGGCCAAAGCTATGGCTGAAGGCTCAAA
>VMHT01053565.1_pt1 | contig 37673 bp, 39 predicted proteins | sample 4693611 | NCBI WGS metagenome assembly VMHT01 (sample SAMN12280063, study PRJNA550983) | marine metagenome | isolation source: seawater sampled from same location over 5 years 0.02-0.2 micron viral filtrate | place: USA: collected off the coast of southern California halfway between the port... ...
AACTTGAATGATGCAGTTTGTTTTTCAAGGAACGAGCCATATACTTGGGATTGTGTTACGATGTCCGGAAATCCATACATGCAGGAAGAGTGGATTAGTCAGTCTGGATCCACCGTTTTTCCGTCTAACTGTTCTTTCTGTGGTGACGACACCTTTGATCCGGGGACCGGTTGTAATCCAGATACAGATAATGGTGAAGCAGATCCCAGCGGTGTTGGTTGCACGACCACGGGATTAGAAAATTCCAGTGTTCCAAACTTAGTTCAACTATTTAATGACTATGTTGCTCCTTTTGTAAATACAGGAGATTCTACACCTGTATGTGCCGGTTGTACGGATCATGGTCAAATGATTCCACCAGATAAATCCCAGTGTGATTTTGTTGATGTTGTGAAGGATTATTACAATGATCCGACCACTGGACAAGACTTGCCATATGTTGGTGATGCCCAGACCACCGGCCAAACTGATGATCTGCGAGTTTTCAAAACTGGACCAGAAGTTGGCCTCGGTGTCGGTGATGCACCCGGTGTTTACGTTGGAACCATGTATCAAAGCAATTGGGCAAATAGTTTTAATCTTGGATTTGATGTTAGACCATTTGGATCTTCTGGACTTAATATTCCCACTTCAGCAAATTTAAATGGTTTTGGATCACCGGGAATTAGAGTTTATGGGGACTCTCAAATTTCAGTTGGGGCAGAGTTTACTGATGGTAGTGTAACATGTGGTGAAGAGTGTTATGAAGGTAAAGTGAGACAACTGGGTTTCGAGGAATTAGATTCATATGATATCATTCATGTTGCAAACCCAGTTCGTGTTGGTGTGGTCGTTAAAGATGCTGGTTTATGTAATTGTCTTCAGCGGGAATTAAATAACACTCCTATGGAATGGAATCAAACGGGGGATTATACTACTGATAATAACGATAGAATAGGCGCTGTTGTCGATGGTTACAGATACAATTTTAATGGTCAGCAAGGAAATAGAAGAAGAAAATTTGACAAAACTGATGGACTAACGACCATTCAAAAAGATGTGTCGGGTACTTGGACCGACACCACCAAATGGAAAATTCAGGTTAATGATTTAGGTGAAAAATCGGGAGATTTAGTTGGTGATCTACTTCCAGCACAAACAGGTGTGATAACACCTGCTGACGGTGTTGGTGCTGGAGCCGGTGATACCTTACCTGCTGGAACATTTGAGAAAAACGATGATCAGTTACCGAGTGATCAATATGCCGCAAAATGGTATCATTATCCGAATGATCCAGCGTATGATTTAGGTGGTGGTTCGACCGTTGGGATTTGTTCTGCAACCTCCAATTACATTGCGTCGTCGTTTCCTTCCGCTATGTTACAACTTGCTGGTAATGGAGGGATCCAAACTCCTCATACTTTCGTATCTCAAGGATTTACCTACGCACAAACATTCTTACTTTGTAACGGAAATGCGGGCACGATTCTTGCAGCAGTACCCGTAACACCCGGTCAGGTTCCAAATTTTGACGGTCTTTTAAATGATGGTAGATGTGATGCGTCTGGAAACTGTATCAAAGATGCCACCAGCGGCGCCGGTGCTTGCAGTTATGTGGGGAATAATTTGGCTCCGTTCTTTATTCAACCAACAACATGTAGGCTTTGTACAAATCCATTCACTCGAACTCTTCCCCTTGGATATGGATCTGCCGTTGATGGATTCATTGGAGTTTCCCCGAGAAGTAGTGCATTCTCTGATTACGTTTCAAATTCATTCTTCAAAGACAATTACTCAAACGAATCTCAAACAGACTTTGGGCAGTTGTTCATGGGGTACTATCTTGCAAGAAAACTTGTTGATGGGGAATGTGTGACAATGCTTTGTCCCGAGGACCAAAACTCTGATAACTATTGTAAAGCACTAAGGAATTGTAAATAATGACACAAATTCAAGGAAGAATCAAAACAGTAGTTGATTACAGTGAGCAAAACTCTGCTCTTGGTGTCTGTTGTAAATCGGATGGAACAAAAGAATCTCAACTGAAAACATTAAACCAATGCAACCAACTCGGTGGTCGTTGGGTCGCATCCAGTAATATTGAATCTGTTGTTTGTCCACAACCGGGAGAACGAGGGTGTTGTTGTTCTTGTTCTTATACAACAAAAAATACAGGAACGAACAGTGATTGGGCACACCCAGATCATTATGACATCGTTTCAATTGGAAGACTTGGATCTCCAGATGGATTAAAAGACGACATTTCAAAATGTGAGTGTGAGTATTTAAACGGAAATTGGAGTGCTGGATCTTGTCCAGATGGAGATTCTATTGAATCTGCAATTGACCGAAAAACAAGATGTGCAACAGATGGTATCGAAGAACGTGATGATGTCCGATGGCCTTTTGCCTGTTGTTCGTGTAAAACAGATTCAAATGGTAACTTGGTTCGAGATTGCACAAGCGTCTGTTCTTCAGCAGATTGTTTAGAATTACAAAATTTATACTACCCCGAAAATGATAATTGTGCTGGTGAATATGATGTTTTCAGAATTTGCGATTACCCAACACTCGCTGGTAGAGAAGCAAAACTTTGCAGTCAATCTGGTCCAATTTTACCGGGAAGTGTTTTTGATGGTGTGATTCAACAACAAACTGAGGGTGATGACGATGATAATGTCATACCTACCACAACGGCACCAACTCCACCTCCACCTCCAAATACAAGAGATTGGACACCAGAAGATTTAGATGAAAGTTTAGTTTACTGGATTAGTCAAGACAGTATTGCCGATTTTGAAACCACCACAGATCCAGTATCACCAGTAAAAAATGAGGCAAGGAATAACAGGGACGAAAACAATTTGCCTTTCGTGCCGGGAGCAAACTACGGACAAACAAGCAAATCACTTTTTAATCACTCTAGTCTATTGGGTGATCCAAATGTGCCTCAAGTAGAAACTACAACCGTGGGAAATAAATCAAACTCAAAAGTTTTGGTTTTTGATGAAACAGGAAACGGCACTTCGTTAACGAAACAAGTTCAGGCTGAGGGTGCTGCTGATCTTATTTTTGGAAACTTTCCATACGAGTCTAGTGCTTATTATGGTTGCGAAGACGGAACCACAATAACTGATGGATTAAGAGATGTATTGGTCATGGCTGTAACTATTAACCCATCAACTTATGTTAATGTTGACCAAGAGGAAAATTTAGGAGTAATTTTAGGACACGGCGCTCGTGGTGAATCCGAGTCCGGTGGTTTTGTTGCTGGACATATGCACTTTGGTGTTAACTATTCAAATACCTCTGTAGGTGTATATTTGTCAGTTGGGGCTAAAAATAGTGTTTCCGAAAAAGTCATAACGGAACTAAATTCCAAAATAACAGAATCTGATTCTGGATCAAATGCGAGAATTAGTGCAGGTGTGTTGAGGATGGGATCCACCTCGTCAGATATCAGTATTTCACCAAACAGTATAGGAACTTTTATTGATGGCACAAAATTAGAAGAAAAATCACTTGAAAATGCGGCCTCATACAATTCAACAGCACTTCGAGGACCATATAACACCGTTTTAGGTGCATATAAAATAAAGTCAGGTCCACCAACATCCGATCCAACTCAAATTGACGGAATTCGACAATACATCTCACAATCTTCTGCTGTGGTTGAACTCATTTATGTGAAAGCAACAGAGGAAAATTATCATAGCACTCCTTGTGCAAGTCAAATACTCGGTGAAGATAATCTTGGTCCAAGACCAATATTGACCGATGAAGTTAGAAACAAATTAGAAGGATATTTTGCTCATAAATATCAAATCGCTTCTCAATTACCAGCGGATCATCCGTACCGATCTTCTCCTCCAAAAGTTCCTGTTGGTGGTGCAGGTTTGACACAGACTGTTACTGGATTCCTAAATACTGATAGAAGGGAGAGAACACCTTTGGATTATGGACAACTTTTGGCAGAGTCTTCTGACTCAAGTGCATGTTGCACTTTAAATAAAACAACAAATAAATTTGAATGCTCGATGCAGGGTCGTTCGCAATGTGAAGCAAGGAACGGATTCTATTCAATTCCAAGTGAAACAAGTGGACCGATTCTTTGCTCGGATGTAAAATGTCCTGACGCACCGACAGTTGATACTCGTGGGAATGTAATTCCACCCTCAATTAAAACATCGGATCTTCCAGTGCCGGGATCAATGTATGCTGGTGGAGTTTATATTGGAAACTTCCAAGCGGGTGTCAGCACCGCATTTGTGAATCTCGAAACTGGTGCTTCCGTTCGAGAAAAAACAGTGTCTCTTGATGGACCGGGACAACGAAGAAAATGGGCTTTGATTGCTTGCCCATCGGATCTCGGTGATGAGTTTGGTGTTCAAAACTTAGTGTATCAACACACTTCAACATCAGAGGATGTTCCACAAGAACTTACATCAACATATGATGGATTGTTTAATACATTCGGTGATGGTGGAAAGAAACTTGCACCAAACACACATTTGTATCGACAAGTTAGAAACTTTAATCGTTTTGGTTTTTCGGACTGGTATCTTCCAAGTATTCAAGAACTTGGATTTATCACTGCAAGACAAAGAGACTTAGATTTTGGTGTTAACTTAATTCGTTATTCACAGAATCAACAAAAACTTAGTGCAAACGAAGCATACTTGAGTTCTACTCGAAAGATGAGAACAAGTGCAAATAAACGACAGTTGAAATACCCTGCCGCAAACCTTGTGTATGGAATGTTAATTGGAAATAAATTTGGACCATTAAATGGCTTTACAGTTCTCACTGGACTTGATAATATGTTCCGTGTAAGGCTTGTCCGAAGAATATATGTGGAGGATTGATATGGGATGTTCTAGTTGTGGAAATAAAAGTGAATTTAGAAAAGTAGAAAAAAAAGAAAAAGAAAATAAAATTAAAAAGGGTATTGGAATGGTGCAAAGTTACGCATCTGCCCTTGCATCGAGAGGCTTAAAAAATAAAAAAGTCTCAACAACCACAAAACAACTGCGTGTAATTAGTTGCTTTGGAAACGAAGCCGTGGGTGGTGAACTTCCACCGTGTCAACATCTTAAGAAAAGCAATACACTCGGAAAACATTTCTGTGGTGGGTGTGGGTGTGGTGATCGAGAAGCAACTTGGCTCATTGCTCAAGGTGACAAATACAGTAAACTTGATCACCCAAAACTTTCTTGTCCATTGAATATGCCGGGATTCACAGACTACAAGCCGAGTAACCCCGATGAGTCTGAACATCCAATCACAAGAAAGTATTATATTGAAAACATGAATCAAAGTAAGGTAGAGGAAGTTCCAGTCACAATAATTGAATCTAAGTAATACCTAATTATTTCCTCTTCAGCGGGTCTATTTTATAGGCCCGCTGTTCTTTTATACATAGTAAGAGCATATAGGAGGAAAAATATGGCCAATGTTACCTCTAAGGATGGGTTAATTGATTACGCACTTAGAAAATTAGGTGCCCCCGTTATTGAAATCAACGTTGATCGAGAACAAGTAGAAGATCGAGTCGATGAGGCTCTACAATTTTTTACAGAACGACACTTTGACGGTGTGGAGAGAGTTTACTTTTCACACGAATTGTCGCAAACGGATATCGACAATCGTTTTATTTTAACAGATGACTTAGCAACACCGAAAGGGTTTCCTACAAACGGACCAACAGGTAAAGATATTGTTTCTGTTACAAAAGTTTTTCAATTCGGTGCGTTAAAAGGTATCAGTAGTATGTTTGATGTCCGTTATCAAATGGCACTCTCAGACTACTTTGGTATCAATACCGGACTAGGATATCAGTCATCTCTTGGTCTTGCATCGTTTGACTCAGCAAAGCGATATATCAGTATGATCGAAGACTTTTTTCAACCAGAAAAAGAAATTCGGTTTAGCAAGGTAACAAACAGATTGCTAATTGACTCGGATTTAAGCAAAACAACATCTGCTGGGAATTACTTAATCATCGAGGCATATGCTGCTTTGGATCCGGAAAAGTTTGGTGAAATCTACAATGACCGATTGTTTAAAAAATATGTTACCGCTTTGATCAAAAAACAATGGGGAAGCAATCTCTCTAAATTTGCTGGTGTTCAACTTCCCGGTGGTGTTCAATTAAACGGACCTCAAATTTATGCGGAAGCAATTTCAGAGATTCAAGTTATTGAACAAGAATTCTATTCGCAGTACGAATTACCAATTGACTTTATAGTGGCATGAAAAGTTCTTACTTCAAGGATAACTCAGGTGAACAAAATCTTGTCGAGGATCTTTCGGTAGAGTCGATTAAGATCAACGGACGAGATATGATTTACATTCCTCGTCAATTACTTGATGAGGATAAGTTATTCGGTGAAGATAATTCTGCAAAATTTTCAAAAGGGTATGAATTTGAAATGTACATTCAATCCGTAAATGGATTTGAAGGTGACGGAGATATCCTTTCAAAATTTGGTATTTCAATTAATGACAGGATGGAGTTAGTTGTTGCTCGAAAACGATTTGAGCAAGAGGTCACAACGTATGAACCTTCTATTGTCCGTCCAAGAGAGGGTGACATCATTTATTTTCCATTGAGTAGAACACTCTTTGAAATCAACTTTGTTGAACATGAAAATCCATTCTATCAGTTAGGCAAACTTTACACTTATCTTTTGATCTGTGAAACCTTCACCTACGGACACGAGGATCTAGACACCGGATTCTCAACGGTGGATAAATTTGAAACTGATGTCCAAGGACTTTCTGGTGATACAATTATACCTCTCACCGCAACCGGACAAACCGCTGGGGACAATGAGGATCTACAAAACTTTGGTGCTGATATCTTTGATTTCACAGACACTGATCCATTCTCGGAGGGTACATATTAATGTTTAGTACCTTTTACAATGAGTCTATCAGAAAACTCGTAATTGGGTTTGGTTCCCTGTTTAATAACTTAAATATTAGACACTTTGATTCTGCGGGGACGGAAACAAAAAAAATTCGAGTTCCGATCTCATACTCACCCAAAGAAAAATTTATTGCAAGATTAAATGAGGGTGGATCCATTATTGATGATCAAACAAAAGTTAAAGCGATTTTACCAAGAATGGGTTTTGACATTACTGGTGTTAACTATGATCCCACAAGAACCATCAACAAATTAAAAAGAATGAAAAATGCGGGGGCAACTGTTGATTCAATGTTTCATGAAGTCCCATACAATATTAGTTTTGGACTTTATTTGTTTACTTCCTCTATTGATGAAAATTTACAATTGGTTGAACAAATTTTACCATTTTTTGCCCCAGAGTTTGTTGTCACGTTAAATATGAACACAGTCCATCCAAAAGTGGATGTGCCTATTGTGTTGTCTAATGTAACTATTCAAGAAGAGTACGAAGGTGATTTCTTTAATCGACGTTTTGTGTCGTCATCTTTAGAGTTCTTAGCGAAATCTTACGTTTATGGACCCGTCACAAGAAAAACGACTGACAGTGGTGGAATTATCACAGCGATCACAGGTGATTTTTATAATCAATTAACTGCGGACAGTACGGACAAAAATAATGTTACTTCCTCGTTTGGTATTACTGGTGATGCAGTTACAGGAACCAAGAACCCAGTTTATTACCCGGCACAGGGTAGGACATCTTAAGTGGAGATATTATGGAATCTAATGACAAAATCTCGGAAGCCCTTTCAACTTCGTATAAAAGCGACGTTGAAAAGGTAAAAAAAGAGGTTAAAGATATTAAACTTTCCGATGATAAAACGGAAAATGATTTTAATATTACAAGAAAGAATCTGAAGGAACTTATTGATCGTGGCAGCGAAGCCATTGACGGTATTCTAAAGATTGCTTCTGAAGGGGATCAACCAAGAGCATACGAGGTTGCTGCCACTCTTATCAAAACGGTTTCTGAAGTGAACACCGATCTTATGGACTTACATAAGAAGATGGCAGACATGGACAAAACTGAAGTGAATGTGAACAACACCACAAACAATGCCATCTATGTTGGCTCAACGCTCGAACTTCAAGACATGATTAATAATGATCGAAGTTCCAGAGCGAAAGCCAGACAGGATGTGTTGGATGTGACGGAGGATTTAGATGAGTGATAAACAAAAAGGATATCTTGGTAATCCGAACCTGAAAGAAACTGGTTTGGAGATGTCCTTCACCAAAGCACAAGTTAAAGAATACATGAAGTGTGCTGGGGATCCGATTTATTTTACAAAGAAATATATCAAGGTTGTCTCGTTGGACAAGGGTTTGATTCCCTTTGATCTTTACGATTATCAAAAAGAAATCGTCGAAACCATTCACAACAATCGTTTTGTGATTTGTAAACTCCCCCGTCAGTCGGGTAAGTCCACCACGGTTGTGGCTTACATTTTACATTACATTCTTTTTAACCAAGACATGACGGTTGGTATTCTCGCTAACAAACAAAGCACAGCAAGAGAACTTTTACACCGACTCAAACTGGCATATGAGTATCTTCCGATCTGGTTACAGCAAGGTATTGTAGAATGGAACAAAGGTTCCATTCAGTTGGAGAACGGTTCTCGGATCATCGCATCGTCAACATCATCGAGTGCGATTCGGGGTGGTTCGTTCAACATGATTTTCCTTGACGAATTTGCTCACGTTCCACACGGTATCGCTGATGAATTCTTTAGTTCTGTGTACCCTACAATCTCTTCTGGACAGTCCACGAAAGTCCTGATGGTTTCCACTCCGAACGGTCTGAACATGTTCTACCACTACTGGAAGGGTGCTACAAAGCAAGCAGGAGAGATCGGGAAGAACGAGTATGTTCCTATCGAAGTTCATTGGTCGCAAGTTCCAATGTATCCCGGTGGACCGCTCCGAAATGAGAAATGGAAAGAAGAAACGATTGCAAACACCAGCGAGATTCAATTCCAAACAGAATTTGAATGTGACTTTGTTGGTTCTGCAAACACTCTGATATCCTCGTCCAAACTTCACGCTTTGTCTTGGGTAAAGCCTATTGAGCGAAATAAAGATGGGTTAGACATTTATGAGGAACCGAAAGCAAACCACAAATATGTTTGTGTTGTTGACACCGCACGAGGACAGGGTAAAGATTACAGTGCGTTCACTATAACGGACATTACTCAGACTCCATACAGGGTGGTTGCAAAATATCGAAACAATATTATTTCACCGATGGTTTATCCCACGGTAATCAAAGCAGTTGCTGAAAAATACAACATGGCTCAGACACTCATCGAGATTAATGACATTGGTGGTCAAGTTGCAGACGTTCTTCATCGTGACTTGGAATATGAGAATATTCTTATGTGTGCTTTTCGAGGCAGAGCAGGTCAAACAATCTCTGGTGGGTTTGGTGGATCAAACACTCACATGGGTGTGCGAACAACAAATGTTGTGAAAAAACTTGGATGTTCTGTTCTTAAAAGTTTAATTGAACAAGATAAAATGATTGTCGAAGATTTGGAGATCGTGAACGAACTCATCACATTTGTTTCAAAAGGTAGATCATACGAGGCAGACGAAGGACACAACGATGATTTGGTGATGACTCTTGTTCTCTTTGCTTGGCTCACTCGTCAAGACTATTTTAAAGACTTAACAAATACAGATGTTCGGGTTGATATTTTTGATGATGAAATAAAAAGACTAGAGGCAGAAGTAATGCCTTTTGGTTTTGTACCACATATGGACACTAATTCTGATGGTGTTTGGGACGGAGAAGATCGTTGGTTTCCCTAATAGTCAAATATGAAAAACTATAAATACTGTCGAACACCATAATATCACTGGAGGACTACAATGGCCGAAATTACATACGTTAACACAGGACGGGCTAGAGTTATAGTTCGTGTCGAAGATGACAGTCAAATTGCTCTCATTGGAGAGGGAACAACACCACACACATCTGTTTATATCCCTCTCGTGGGTAGCATAATTGATAATTTGGGGAACACTGCCGAACGAGAGCAGGGTTTTATTGAAGAATCTAGCACAAATGGTTGGATTACCCGACTTCGTGGTGGATTTGGATCAGATGGTGCAAGTTACACATCTCCCGAGGATGGATCGTTTGGTGCGTCCGCAGACTGGTATTCTGTTCAAAACTATCTTCTGTATGGTGGTAATGTTATCGTTGGTAGAACAGCAGACAATCTTCAATTCCAAAACATCGACTCCGCTTTTGTTACGGATCTTGGACTTCCTACCACCGAATTGAATACGTTGATGACTAACAGAGGTGGAGATTTTATTGCTGTGTACCCTGCGGGTGGATCTGGTGATCTTGCCACGGTTGATCTTGCAGCATCAACTGGTCTTTTTGTTGAAAATAAAGTTCACGTTTTTGGTTACAAGAAGCATCTCAATTATCAAAGAAGTGGAACCATTAACGACACATCAGACTTAATTACAACACCTTGTACTCCAGACGTTGCAGGTTGTCTTGCAAGAACCGACAGAGATTTTGCTCCTTACTATTCACCAGCAGGTTTTGTTCGAGGTAGAATTCTTGATGTTGTTCGGATTGTCAAAAATCTCACTGAGGCACAGCAAGATACCCTGTATGACGCAAACGTGAATCCGATTGTTACATTCCAAGGTCAAGGAACGTTCCTCTTTGGTGACAAGACGATGAAAGATGAGTCATCCTCTCTGAGTAGAATTAACGTTTCTCGTCTCTTTATCTTCCTGAAGAAACGAATTGGTGATATCGCTAAACGAAAACTCTTTGAATTCAATGACTCTGAAACAAGAGAATCATTTAGAGTTTCCGCAGAAACTATTCTTCGGGGTGTTGCTGCAAACAGGGGTATCTTTGATTTTAGAGTTGTTTGTGACGATACAAACAACACACCCGAAGCGGTTGACGCTGGTATCTTTGTTGCTGATGTGTTTGTGAAACCAACCAAATCTGTCAACTTTGTTCAATTAACATTCACAAACGCAGACACCGCTGATGATATCTCCGGTGGACTTTCAGAAGTTTAAGAGATAGGAGCAGTTCATGAACATTGATAATTTCAGAAATGTCTTTAAGGGAGGAACTCGACAAAATAGATTCAGAGTGTCCGGAAGCCTCTTCACACCAAGCGGTGGTTCTCTTGGAATCGGCGAAATCGTTTCCTCTGGTAATATACTTGTGAAAGCAACTCAAGTTCCACCATCAACAATTGGTATTATTCCTGTTCCTTTCCGTGGTCGAATCGCTAAAATCCCCGGTGATAGACAGTACCTCGAATGGCCAATCGTCATTTATGACACCAATGAGTCCATGTACACTAGATTCCAAGAATGGAGTGTCGCTCTAAATGATCATGCGTCAAACTTAAGACAAAGTGGTTTTGGTGACACACAGGAAACCGGACTTCAAACATGGTCAGTTGAGCATTTAAATCTGAACGGAGACGAAACACTCAAGAAAATCACACTTCATAACTGCTGGCCAGTTGAAGTTGGATCTATCGACTTGAGTTATGACGCTCTGGATACCATCGTTGAGTTCCCAGTTACAATTGCTTACGATTACTTTACTGTTGACAGTGCTGATGCTTCTGCAACAAACCCCGGTTCTGATTCTTCACCTAGCGGTAATGGATCGGCGCTCTAACTAAAGTAATATAAATACCTAGCACATCCAACTAACTGTGAGGTATTTAAATGGCAATTAATCTTTTTGGTTTCTCAATAGCAAGAAATAGACCTGAACAAGAACCGGGTGCGAACGATGTTATCGCACCCGATTCTTATGATGGTTCCTTTCATTTAGACTCTGGATCCATCTATGGTGGATTCATGAGTTCTTACGCTGATTTTACTGGATCAGCAAAGACTGAGGAAGAATTCATTAAACGATACAGATCAATGTCACTCTTCCCTGAAGTTGACATGGCAATCGAAGATATTGTAAATGATGCGGTTGTTTCGGACGTTGATAGGAAACCAATCAAAATAGATTTAGAGGAAACACTTCTTCCTCCACAGATCAAAAATGCCATTTATCAAGAATACGATAGAATTCTAGAATTATTTAATTTCCACAACCAGTCACATGACATTTTTCGTCGATGGTACGTCGATAGTAAATTGTTTTATTACATTATGATCGACGAACAAGTACCAGAGAATGGAATTAAAGAACTTCGACCTATTGATCCATTAAAAATTAAAAAGGTCCGAAAGGTCAGCAAACTTCAGAACAACAGTGCGATGTCAATGCCGAGAATGGGTGAGGTACAAGAATTTTACCTATACACCAACACAGATAAGGCTGCTACTTTCCAAACAGGACAAGGTGGAGTTCGTCTTACCAGTGATTCTGTTTTGTACTGTCACTCAGGTTTGATTGACTCTACATCAAAAAGAGTCGTTGGATATCTTCAAAAAGCGATTCGTCCTCTGAACATGCTTAGACAATTAGAGGACGCAGCGGTTGTGTATCGTATTTCACGAGCCCCCGAAAGAAGAGTATTTTATGTTGATGTCGGTAACATGCCTACTCAAAAGGCACAGCAATATATTGAAGGTCTTGCGAAAAGATACCGAAATAAATTAACGTACGATCAAAACACGGGTAACATTCGTGAGGACCGAGATCACTTCCATATGATGGAGGATTTCTTCCTGCCACGAAAAGAAGGTGGCAAGGGAACTGAAGTTACTACTCTTCCGGGTGGAACCAACCTTGGTGAGATGCGTGACGTTGAATACATGCTCCAAAAACTTTATCAAGCGTTGAACGTTCCACCATCACGACTTCAAGCAGACAATGGATTTAACATGGGACGTTCCGCTGAAATCACACGAGACGAAGTGAAATTTTCTAAATTTATTAATAGACTTCGTGATAATTTCACCCAACTGTTTACAGACGCTCTTAAAATTCAATTGTCTCTTCGTGGAATTATGAGCATTGATGACTTTGAAATGATTCAAAACAAAATCAAATTTAAATTTAACAGCGATTCTCATTACTCTGAACTTAAAAATATTGAGTTAATGCGAGAAAGACTTTCTATTGCTGCCGGAATGGAGCCATATGTGGGTAGATATTTTTCAAATTCCTACATAAGAAAGGAAATCTTCGGTATGAGCGAGGATACAGAATCCAGAAACTTTGCTGAAATACAAAACGAGTTAAAAACTGGGGAAATCGCTATCCCCGAAGAACCGGAAGGAACTGAGGAATGACAGATAAAATCATTAAAGAAGCACTTCAAGATAACAAAGAGGGCTTTGCTGAAGCGTTTGGTGATGCTTTGTCCCAAAAGATCAATGAAGCACTCAAGGACACGGAAAAAAGAATAGGTAAAGAACTTTTTGAACGTGTCGAAGAAGTTAACGAAGATAATGCTTTTGTCTCCGTTATTACTGATTGTTTAAACGAAAACGTTGAGATTAATCTTGATCTTTCATCAGGAGAACGAGTGCAAATCACACCCGACATTGCATCTCTTCTTTCAGAAACTCATGATAATCTTCCAAAAGAAATGCAACAGTCTTTTAGAGAAATGGTATTTGAGTCCAAAGACAAGTATACCAAGATTTTAGAAACAATTGTAACAGGAGAAGAACAATGAGTTCAAAAGATGCAATTCAAAAAATCTTCGAGAAAAAAATGAGTGATGCAAAGGATCTTTTGGTTTCCTTACTCTATGAAAAACTTTCTGTTGGTTTAAATTCATTACACGAAGCCAAACTTGATCCCGTTGGAAAAGAAGACGGTGACATCGACAACGACGGTGATAAGGACGACACTGATTCATACCTTCTCAATCGTCGCAAGAAAATTGCTCAAGCGATGAAGAAAGAGGATGTTGATCACATCGAAGAGGGTGCCCCAGAAGCACCCCACGACAGTGCCCACGATCATGCAGAATCAGAAACGATTGAGAAAAAAGCAAAGAAGACAATAATGCGTGCGAAGCCTTCTAGAGGAGGATCCTACTAATGTCACTGAAACTCATCACCGAAATGAACGAAGATATTAATTTTCTTACCGAGTCTGATGAAAAGACAGGTAAGAAAAACTACTTTATTGAAGGTGTCTTCATGCAAGCAGAACAAAAGAATAGAAACGGTAGAGTCTACCCTACTGGTGTTCTGATGCCTGTGGTTGAAAAGTATAATCAAAATTATGTGGCACAAAATCGTGCGTTGGGAGAACTTAATCACCCACAAGGACCAACTGTTAATTTAGACAGAGCGTCACATATGATCAAAGAACTTAAACAATCTGGTAGTGACATTATCGGTAAAGCAAAGGTCATGGAAACACCTATGGGTAAGATTGCAATGAACCTCATTGATGAGGGAGCAAAACTTGGTGTATCCTCTCGTGGTATGGGTAGTCTTAAAATGACCGAAAGTGGTGTGAACGAAGTACAAAAAGACTTCATGCTTGCCGCTGTCGATATCGTTGCTGATCCGTCCGCTCCAAACGCTTTTGTAAACGGAATTATGGAGGGAAGAGAATGGATTTGGAACAACGGTGTTCTACAAGAAAAGCAAATTCATGAGTACCATCAAGAACTCAAAAAGGCTTCAAGTAGACAACTTGAAGAAAAAGCGGTTCACCTGTTCAAAAACTTCCTCTCAAAATTGTGAATTGTATAAATAACATCAGAAATTAGTATACACTAAGGAGATAACCCAATGGCAAGAAAACAATCAATCCGTGAAGCGGAAGAAACTCCAACGCTGGACACCGATTCATTTGAAGATACCGATCTTTACATGGATGCTGAAGGCAAAGGTGCCCGTCTTGGTACTTTAGAAGCACCCGACACATCAAAAGAAAACAAGAAAACCATCGCTGGCGCTGCCGGTGTGGAAGCAGCGGACGCTGATCTTGATGGTGTAAAGGAAGACGTTTTTTCTGATCTCTTCGACGGTGAAGGACTTTCAGAAACATTCAAGTCAAAAATCAAAGGTGTTTTCGAGGCAGAGGTTGCCAGAAAAACATCAGTCGTTGCTGAGGCACTTGCTGCCGAAATGCAAGAAGAACTTGAAACAAAAGTTCAATCAACCGTTGATGGTTTGTCCGAAAAGGTGGACGAATATCTCAACTATGTTGTTGAAAACTGGATGAAAGAAAATGAACTTGCTGTTGAAACAGGTATGAGACTTCAAATTGCTGAAAGTTTCATCGACAACTTAAAGGGACTGTTTGAAAATCACTTCATCTCCGTCCCAGACTCAAAGGTGAATTTGCTCGACGATCTTTTTGAAAAGAACGAAGAAACCAAGTCTCAACTTGACGAAGCGTTAGAAATCAACAGCAAACTTTTGGGTGCCCTTGAAGATTACAAAAAAAATGAAATCGCTCATGACATCTCAGAAGGAATGACACAACTGGATAAAGAAAAGTTCTTTAGTCTTGCTGAAGAAGTTTCTTTTGAAAATGAAGAAACATTCTCTGGTAAACTTTCTGGAATTAAAGAATCATATTTCAAAAAGAAAACATCTGCTCCCGTTCTGACGGAGGAGACTGAAACTCACGAACCACAAAAGGTCGTGTTGGAAGAAGACAGTGTAATGAGTCATTATCTCAGAGCAATCGAAAAAGGCAATCGTTCTAACAAGGGTTAATTCTAATACCCGAAGGTAAAATATTTCTAGGAGAAAAAAACAATGGATAACGCAACACCATACGACGTTTTAGAGGAGAAGTGGAACCCAGTTCTTGAAACTTCTGCTCTTCCCTCACTTGAGAGTGGACACAAGAGAAAAGTCACAGCGGCTCTTCTCGAAAATACAGAGAAAGCCCTTAGAGAGCAAGCACTCAACGAAGATCCAACCAACGCAATGGGTGGTGGATTTGCTGTAAGTGCTGCTTCTTCTTCCACTGGCAATCTTCAAGGTTATGATCCCGTCTTGATTTCGCTCGTTCGTCGTGCGATGCCAAACTTGATCGCTTATGATATTGCAGGTGTGCAGCCCATGTCGGCTCCCACCGGTCTTATCTTTGCGATGAAGTCTAAGTACAACGCACAAGACGGTCCAGAAGCACTCTTCCAAGAGGCATTCGCTCAGTTCTCCGGTTCTGGTAACACATCCGGAAATGCGTCTGATCGTGGTGCAGAAGCAACTGATTCTGTCGCACCAACTACTATCTCTGGTTCAGGTGCAGGTGCTTCGCTCACACGGAACGACGTTCTCACCGACTTCAGAGGTATTCTGACCGGTCGTGCCGAAGGTTTGGATGCAAATACTCTCGGACAACCAGCAGAACCAGCATTCAAAGAGATGGCATTCTCCATCGAAAGAGTTGCTGTGGAAGCAAAGACTCGTGCCCTGAAAGCGGAATACACCACTGAACTGGCACAGGATCTCAAGGCTGTTCACGGACTCGACGCTGAAACAGAACTCGCTAACATTCTTAGCACCGAGATTCTGACAGAAATCAACCGTGAACTCATCAGAACTCTCTACTTCAAGGCTAAGACTGGTGCCCAGCAAACCGACCTTACCAACACTGGTATTTACGACTTGAACCTTGACTCTGATGGTCGTTGGAGTGCTGAAAGATTCCGTGGACTCATGTTCCAAATCGAACGTGAAGCCAACCAGATCGCTAAGGAAACTCGTCGTGGTAAGGGTAACTTTATCGTGACATCCTCCGATGTCGCTTCTGCCCTTGCTATGGGTGGTTTCTTGAACCTGACACCCGCACTTAACAATCAACTTGACGTTGATGACACTGGTAACACCTTCGCTGGTGTTCTGAATGGTAAGATGCGAGTTTACATTGACCCATACGCTAGAACCAACACCAACTATGTTATGGTTGGTTACAGAGGTTCCAACCCATATGACGCTGGTATTTTCTACTGCCCATATGTTCCTCTGCAAATGGTGAGAGCAGTTGGTGAAAACACCTTCCAACCTAAGATCGGATTCAAGACTCGCTACGGAATGGTTGCTAACCCGTTCGCAGCAAGCACCGACTTCACGACGGCTGGATCGACTTCGACTGGTAACCAATACTACAGATTGTTCGCTGTGAACAACCTGCATGGTAATACCGGATTCGGACTCTAATAAATAACCCTTCGGGGGTTGAGAACGGAAGAGGGGAGCCTTAGGGCTCCCCTTTTTCTTTTATAAATAAGTTATGCAATATACTATCCCACTCGGACAACCCGGAGCAACCGCTGACCAACCAGTAAATCCACTGGTGCCAGAAACCAATAACTATCTTACATCAAACTTTTATCAGTTTCAGTTGAACAGAGTTTCAAACGTTACTTATTTTTGTCAAGCAGTTTCATTTCCCGGAACTCAACTTTCACCCGTGGAAATGCCAAACACATTAGGACGACCAAACCAATTTGTTGGTGGTCGTTTTACTCATGAACCACTTACGGTTCAATTTTTAGTTGATGAAGATATGTTGAATTATAGAGAAATTTTCGATTGGATCACAAAAATTGGTAATTACGGTGATGATGACAAAATTATTGCCGGTTATCAGGCAAACACGTTCTTTTCCGATGCCTCTTTGCTCATCACAAACAGTGCGTACCGACACAAAATTCGTGTTAAGTTTAAAGATACCTACCCGATTGCCCTTTCGGGGTTAAACTTTTCGTCTCAGTTGGGAGACAATGAACCTCTATCCGCAACCGTTTCTTTAAATTTTGAAACACTGGATATCGAAACTCTTTGACATTTTAAATAATGACTGTATAATATTCGCATGGATTTAAATCGACTCAAAGAAGAAGTAAAAAAAGATTTGACTATCGACAAGACTGATCTTGCGTCGGAGTCTATTCGTATTCCGCAGATGCACAATAAATACCTAAATTTTTTGATGAACGACAGACTGGTTTTGTCCAAATACGATTCAGATTTGACAAAACTTCGTCACAAAAAATGGTTGTATTACACCGGAAAAATGAGTCAAGAGGAACTCGATGATCTTGGGTGGGAACCATTTGATCTCACTGTCCTTAAAACAGACGTTGATAAGTTTGTAAACGCAGATGATGATGTAATCGAACTTTTTCATAAAGTTATCTTACTGCGAGAAAAAGTAAACTACCTCGACGGTATAATGAAAGCAATTAATAGTCTCAACTGGAACATTCGATCCGCTATCGACTGGTACAAGATGACTGAATTCGCAGGGTAACTTACACACCATAAATATGGTGTATGAGTGACTTAATTATTACAAATGTAGATTCAGCATACATTCAAGTTGAGTGTGAACGGGCTTTAGCGAAAGAACTAAGCCAGTTTTTTACATTCTATGTTCCTAATTATCAATACACTCCTGCATATAAAAATAAAATATGGGATGGTCAAATTCGTCTCTTTAATGTTCTTTCCGGAAAAATTTACTCCGGGTTGTTAAGATACGTTCTAACTTTTGCGAAAGAAAGAAACTTAACCGTTGATTATCAAGGTGACTTTCCACAGAAGAAACCAAAAGAGGACATTGAATATTTTATAAAAAGTCTAAAGTTGTCTCTTGGAGATAAGGAGATTATGCCACATGAGCATCAATTTAACGCAATATGCCACGCAATTAATACACAACGGTGTTTACTACTGTCTCCAACTGGGTCCGGAAAATCTCTTATCATTTATGTTCTCATACGTTATTATCTTTCAAAACTACCCGAAGACAAAAAAATTCTAATCATTGTCCCCACAACTGGTCTTGTTTCTCAGATGTTGAGTGACTTTGAGGACTATTCAAATCTTAGTTCGTGGAATGCAAAACGAAATTGTCATACCGTCTACTCTGGACAAGCAAAGAAGTCTACCAAAAGAGTAACAATCAGTACATGGCAAAGTCTCTATAAACTCCCTCAGAGCGATTTTAAGGACTTCGGTGCGGTGATAGGGGATGAGTGTCATCTTTTCAAGGCAAAGTCTCTGACGGGACTCCTGACGAAGTTAACGAACGCTGAGTATCGTGTTGGAACAACGGGAACACTTGATGGAACGGTGACGCACAAATTGGTAATTGAAGGTTTATTTGGACCTGTCAAAAAAGTTATCACCACCAAAAATTTGATCGAGAAGAATCTGCTCAGTAATATCAATATCGAGTCTTTAATGATCGAACACAACGGATCTTTATCTGAAACGAAATCACTCAAATATCAAGAGGAGATGGATTGGTTGGTTTCTAACCACCAAAGAAACCAATTTATCACAAATCTAGTAACGCATCTGAAAGGCAATACTCTGGTTCTTTTTAACTATGTCGAAAAACATGGTAAACCACTTCACGATATGATTGAAGCGAAAGTAGACGATTCAAAGAAAACTTATATGATTTATGGTGGAACAGATGTTTCACAACGAGAGTCTATTCGGAAAATAATGGATAAGCAAACCAACACCATTTTGATTGCATCATATGGAACATGCTCCACGGGTATTAACATTCGTAACATAAATAATATTGTGTTTGCTTCCCCGTCTAAATCGGTTGTAAGAGTTCTTCAATCAATTGGTCGTGGTTTACGAAAATCGGAGGAAAAAGAAATGCTTACAGTTTACGATATAGCAGACGACCTCAGATATAAAAAACATATAAATCACACATACAAGCATCACCAAGCAAGATTAAAAATTTATAAAAATGAAAACTTCAATTATAAACTCACCAGAATAAAAATAGGAGGTAAGTGATGGATATTCCAAACTCTTACAGAATTATGAAGTTGACAAATGGTGACAACATAATTTGTGAAATCAAAAACTCCAGCAGCACACGTTATCGAGTCAAAAGACCAATGACAATTAAAACTACTGTGCAGTTTGATGTGAAAGGCAATCAGCGTGATTTAACTATTCTCAGAAACTGGATGAATCATTCGGATGAAATTGAAACAAATATTTCCACCGATTATGTCATGACAATTTTAAAACCAACTGATGGTATTGTTTCTTTGTATGAAAAACAAAAAAGTAGTGACGATGTTCCATTTTCGTCGGATACTTCTCCCATGACACCACTGGAAAGTGACGAGGCTCTTATTGATCGTATGATGAAGGAAATAACAGAGGCACACAAGGAAAATCAAGAAGATCAAGAACGTGACATGTTGGACGAAAAAATGGAAATGATTATTATGTCACTGGCATTGCCATTTGATAAATTGAAGAAAATGATTGAAAGTGAAATCATAGACAAAGATGATTTGAAAGAAATGATTGATATGTCGGAACCACAAATAGAAAAAATTTCTGAAGATCAAGATACCAGTAATGAAATGCACCGTGAGGACTTTGGAACGAAATGGACAGACTGGAGTTTATTTCCCGAAGATTATATTAATGATGAGGAAACTGAGGGTGAAGAATAACGAAAAAATATTTGTTTCCGTTGCATCATATCGAGATCCAGATGTTGTGAATACTGTTGATTCTTTGTTGGATAATTCAGACGATCCAGACAATGTAAGAATTGTAATTGTTGATCAATGGGGAAACCATCCAGACGAAATAAGACCGCAACCATCTAAAAATGTTGAGGTTGTTCGTATTCCATATCAACAATCAAGGGGGTGTTGTTGGGCAAGGTATATGTCACAGAAAAAATATACCGACGAAAAATATTACATGCAAATTGATGCTCATAGTAGAGCGATGCCGGGATGGGATACTTTTGCAACTGATACTCTGAACGGGTTACTGGAAGATGGAGTAGAGAAGCCTGTTTTATCAACTTATGCTGAAAGTATGCAATTTACCCCGTCGAAAGAATATGATTATTTTAATAGTGACGTTAATGTTGTTATCACAACCAGAGGGTTTGAAAATAAAGACGATGATAAGATTTTGAATTGTGAAAAATCAAACTACTATGTGGACCATAAAAGACCTGTCCGAATGCCTTGGGTTCTCGCTGGATTCATTTTTTCATATGGAAGTATGATAAAAGAAGTGCCATATAATCAAAACTTATATTTCCAAGGAGAAGAGGATGATCTATCTATTCGATTATTTACAAACGGCTATGACGTTTATTCTTGTCCAAGAAATTTAATTGGTCATGATTATGAAAGGAAACGAATACGACATTGGGACGACAAAAAAAACTGGGGTGAGAGTGATACTAGGTCTCGAAATGCTCTTACCGAAATGATTCTGGGTAAAAATAGAGGATCAATATATGGTCTTGGGACCAAAAGACCATTAAAAGAGTTTGAAACTTTAGCACAAATTGACTATAATAATAAAATAGCACACACAACTCTTGAGGATCATGGAAAATATTTAATAGGGAAAAACGATGAGTAAAGAAAATCATTATATTGACAACGATAAATTTTTCACAGAGATGTGTAAATGGAAAGAACAAGTAATTGAAGCAGAAGAACAAGGAGAAGGTAAACCACCAGTTACAGAATATATCGGTGAATGCTTTTTAAAAATTTCAGAAAAACTTTCACACCGACCAAACTTTGTAAATTATCCATACCGAGAAGAAATGGTATCAGACGGCATTGAAAACTGTTTAATGTATGCACACAATTTTAATCCAGAGAAGTCTAAGAACCCATTTTCTTATTTTACACAGATGATATACTATGCCTTTCTCAGACGCATTGAACGTGAGAAAAAACAATCGTATGTCAAGTTTAAACTAATGGAAGAAAATGATGATGGAACTTTTTCAAGGTGGTTTAAAGAAAACTTTTTTGATAAAGATTTCTCGCAAAGAGATGTTGCTGACTTCTTTTCCTTGAGTGAAACAGACATTAAAAATTTCGATACTACTAAAAAGAAGAAAAAGAAGACAAAATGAAAATAGCCATTATCAATGATACTCACTTTGGTGTTCGTAACGATCATCAAGGATTTCTTGATTATATGTTTCAGTTCTTTGATGAACAATTTTTTCCATACTTAATTGAAAACGATATTAAGACAGTCTTTCATCTTGGTGATGTGTTTGATCGTCGCAAGTTTATCAATATGAATACACTTCACACGGTTCGCACTCGATTCTTCAAACGCTTTGAGGAATTGGGTGTGAACCTTCATGTGATTCCCGGCAACCACGATTGTTATTTTAAGAACACTAATTTTGTAAATTCAGTTCGTGAGTTGATCGGTCATTATAACAACATCGACATTTATGAAAAACCAAGAGTAATGAACTTTGGTGGAACCTCATTTATGTTTTTACCTTGGATCTCACCTGAGAGTAAGGACTCTTTTCTTTCATATGTTGAAAACAATGACGCAAATGTTTTGCTCGGCCATTTGGAACTCAACGGTCATTATGTTATTCCCGGTGTTCCGTTTCGTGGTGGTCTTGAATCGTCTTTGTTTAATAAGTTTGATAAGGTCTTGAGTGGTCATTTTCATCAACATTCTACTCAAGGAAATGTTAATTACTTAGGGACTCAATATCAATTAACCTTTAATGATTTAGGCTCTTCTAAAGGCTTCTGGGTCTACAATACTGACTTTAATAAAGTGGAATTTATTGTCAATCCTAAAAATAAATTTTTTGTTGTAGAATATGACGATGACTTCGATGAGTTCGATTGTTCCAAGTATGCTGGTTGCTATGTTCGTGTGATCGTGAAGGGAAAGAAGGATGTCATCAAGTATGAGCGATTCATGGATTGTCTCTACCGTGAGAATCCTGAAAGCGTAACGATTGTTGATGATGAAACAGTGATTGAAGTTGACGAGGAAAAAGTTGATTTCAAGAAAGATACACTTACACTATTGATGGACGAGATCGACAAGATCGAAACAATTGACAATAAAGATAAACTAAAGTCACTGATTCGTGACATTTATGTGGAGAGTTGGAATAAGTGATAAATCTGAAATCTATATCATTCAAAAACTTTGGCTCATTTGGAAACACACCAACGGTTATTGATCTCACAAAGAGACGCATGAATTTGGTGTCGGGTATCAACGGACAGGGAAAGTCCTTTGCTCTTCTTGATACCATTACGTTTGCACTATATGGCAAGCCGTTTAGGAAGATCAATATTCCACAGTTGGTAAACTCGGTGAACCGAAAGGACTGCGAAGTTACGATTGAGTTTACCGCAAAGGGTAGATCATACAAAATTATTCGTGGACTCGCACCGAAACGATTTGAGGTGTATGAGGACGGTGAACTTGTCGATCAAGATTCAACGATCAAAGATTATCAGAAGAGACTCGAAGATCAGATTCTGCACATGAACTACAAGACGTTCACGCAGGTTGTGATTCTCGGTTCTTCATCCTTTGTTCCGTTCATGCAATTGTCTGCCGCTGATCGTCGTGCGGTGATTGAAAATATTCTGGATATTGAAATCTTCTCGATGATGAATGATGTGGTGAAAGCAAAACTCTCCACCACGAAAGAAGAAGTGAAACTGAAAAAGTCCGAGATCGAAGTGATGATTCACAAAGCAGAGAATCAAAAAACATTTATCGCAAATATCAAGAAACAACGAGAAGAGTTTGCTGACGAACGAGACACAAAAATTACAGAATACAAAGACAAGATTCAAACTCTTCAGGATGATTCAATAAAGTTATCTGGATCCATCACAGAAAAAACAAACCAACTCCCAAATCACAAAGGCATTATCACTGAACTTGAAAATGCAAAGGGTGAAAAGAAGGAGATGGAAACAAAAGCAAAGCAAATCAATAAGGACATTTTATTCCTAAAGAAAAACACAAGTTGTAGTCGGTGTGGTCAGGACATTGATGAGGATCACAGAAAGACAAGTATTGATCAGTTGGATGTCGATCTTCGCAACATGGCAGATGCTTTTACTCCTGTTCTCGATACGATTGACAAGTGTGGCAAAGACTTGAATGAATATGAACGATTGATGTCAGAGATTCAACAAGAGCAATCACAGAAAGATAAAAACGAATCCACTTGCAAAATCTATCAAGAGGAACTCGACAAGTTCTACACAAAGATGGATGACAATACGGTTTTGTCTGATGCACAAGATGAACTCGAAAAGATTCGAGAGGACGGTGGTACACTTGCGGAACAAAGAGACTCTTTACTTGAAGACAAGAGCAACTATGAAATTGCATCAGTGTTGCTCAAAGATTCTGGTGTAAAAGCAAAAATCATTCAGCATTTTTTGCCCCTTATCAACTCTCTCATTAATAAGTATCTTCAATCAATGGACTTTTTTGCATCGTTTGAACTTGACGAAAACTTTAATGAAACAATCAAGAGCCGACATCGTGATAAGTTTTCTTACGCATCGTTTAGTGAGGGTGAGAAACTTCGGATCGACTTGGCAGTTCTGTTGACTTGGAGAGAGATTTCTAAACTGAAGAATAGTGCAAACTGTAACATCTTAGTTTTGGATGAAGTGTTCGACTCATCGTTGGATGCAAGTGGTATGGATGAGTTCATGAAACTGATTCGCTTCTTTGATAAAGATATAAATATCTTCGTGATCTCACACAAAGCAGATCAACTTGTTGACAAATTTGAAAGAGTGATGCAGTTCGAGAAGAAGAAGAACTTTAGTAAGATGAAAGAGGATTATGCCTGATCTATTTGGTATTGATGAAAGCATTCTTGGTGATTGGGAAGATCCATACCCCCAACCAGAAATACACAAGCACGATGGCTTCTATGTCGTTCGTGATGACCTGCTTGTGGCAGGATCTAAGTGTCGCTTCATTGATTACATGATCGGAAAATCTAAGATTAAAGAGTGGGTGTATGGAAGTTCACCCGCAACAGGTTATGCTCAGATGTCGCTCGCTCATGTCTGCACTCGATACAATAAGAAAGCCGTTGTCTTTATGGCAAAGCGTGATCCAAAGAACATGCACGAATATCAAACCAGAGCGATTGAGTATGGTGCAGAGATGCACTGGGTTCCAAATGGTATGTTGTCGGTGACAGAGAAAAGGGCAAGAGATTATGTTGCAGAGGATCCTGAAACAAGATCCCTTCTACCAATCGGTTTTGATCATCCTACCGTTCTTGCCAGTATCAAAAAAGTTGCCGAGTCTATGGATGAACCGGAAGAGGTTTGGACAGTGGGATCGAGCGGAACTCTGACTAGAGGGTTGCAATCCGCATGGAAATCTGCTAAATTTAATGTCGTGATGGTCGGCCACAAAGGTGATTACGGACGAGCGAAAGTTTACAAGTCATCCTATGAGTTTTCAAAGCCGACAAAAGTTTTACCCCCATACCCCTCCGCTCCAACTTATGATGCGAAGGTGTGGGAGTTTGTGAAAGAACACGCATCCCCCGGTGCGTTAATTTGGAATGTAGGAAAATGAAACCATTTTACGAACGAAATAATTATGTGATTAACAGCGATGTGAATGTTTGCTTCGAGGAACTTCTTGAAATGAACGAGGATCAGTTTCGTGAATGGGTTGTCGAAATGCGAAAGACAATCTGTGATGCGTGGGATGCTTACGGTTGTCCCCCACGGACGGGTAAGAACGAAGAAGAGATTATCGAAGCATGGAACAAACTCGAAAGTTATCCTGTTCGTGATTTTGAGCGTGACGATGAACTCTCTGACATTCCACGAGATGTGATCGTAAACAAATCACGAATGGGTGTGGAGGCAGATCAATTCTTTGACAACTTGTTCAAAACACGGATCAACTACACCGAAAAGGATAACGGCTACTCCATCTATGACTTGGTGTCAGATCCAGATCGTGAGGAGCAATTCTTCAAGGGATGTAAGCGGCACTTCCGTCGTGATTCGTTTTATAGTTTTGCGTTGTCGGCAATCAAGAACGACAAGAAGTATGCTGTGATTGAAGTGTCGTCTGGTGTGGAGTGGTTGGAAACTTTCTTCTCGACTCCCGATTTGTTTACAGGTAAAGACTTTATTCTTGAGCAAGTTAAAATCCGTGATGGTTTGAACTCTGGTTACTTCCAATTGGAACAATCGAAGATTCTGCAAATCACACGAGAGGATGTCCAGCGGTTCAAAGACTCTGGACAACTTCAGTATCGTCATCACTCAACATTCGATATCGAAAATATGCCGGATGATAAGGTATATTCGATTCGCATATATGACAAGGGAAAGAAGGTCTTTCCTACTAATTTCAAAGCGTTCCGGATTGGTTACATTCAACCTGCCGTGAACTTCCCACCAATGACAGCGAAATATCTCTATGAAAGATTTACTGAAGGTATCAAAGATCAAGAAGTTATTAAAATCTATGATCCGTCCGCAGGATGGGGAGGTAGGATTCTCGGAGCGATGTCCGTTCGTGATGACAGAAACATTCATTACATCGGCACTGACCCTAACGTTGATAATTATTTGCCAGATGGTTCCTCAAAGTATTCAGCCATCGCAGATTTATACAACACCAAAACAAACCGAGCCAACTCATTTTTTAATGGACCTGTTAACACTTATGAAGTCCATTGTCTTGGGTCCGAAGTAGTTCAGTTTGAAGAAAAGTTTCAGAAGCACAAGGGTGAGATTGATCTTGTTTTCACTTCACCTCCATACTTCAACCGTGAAGCATACAGCGAGAATGAGAATCAGTCCTACAAGAAGTATGGTTCTTCTTACGAGTCATGGAGAGATGGCTTCCTTCGTCCCACGCTACAAACGGCAGTCACTTGGTTGAGATCCGAAAGATATCTCCTGTGGAACATTGCAGACATTCTGGTGTCTGGTAAATATCTTCCACTTCAAGAGGACACCAAAAATATTCTCGAAGAATATGGTGTAGAATATAAATATACATTGAAGATGGCACTCGAAGGAATGCCGGGACAGAATCGTGTAGGGGAAGACGGGAAACCAACTTGTAGGAACTATTGCAAAGTGAACGATAGATATTTAAAACACGAGCCAGTTATGGTGTTCTGGAAGCCATGAAACAAAAAGGCATTTACAAGCCGGTAAACGACCGGGGATCTCCTGTTGTTTATGAGCCAAATGATATTGTCACATTTGAAGGTGGATCCTACAAAGCACTGAGAAGAAATACTTACTTAGATGGCTCACCTGAAAATAAAGATTTTTGGGAACTTTTAGTTCGATCCATTGTACATACCTCCGGTGAAAATCCACCAGTATCACCGAATGATGGTGATGAGTGGTATGACACCGCAAGCGGTAAATTATTCAAGTATTTAAATGACGGAAACTCAATTCAATGGGTTGAAATTATTTAAATTTATTGTATACTATGTGAAAAGAAGGGTCAAAATTGATACTTATCGACAACAACCAAATAATCCTTTCCAGTATTTTCACTGCTGCAAAAACAGCGGAAACTGAGGAAGATTATGGCTTTATTCGTCACCTTGTTTTAAACACTTATCGAAAATATCTTTCAAAGTTTCGATCTGATTATGGTGAACTGATTGTCTGCAACGATTCTAAAAATGTCTGGAGAAAAGACTTTTTTCCACAATACAAAAAGAATCGAAGTGAGCGACAGAAGAAATCAAAATTTGATTGGGGTAAAATCTTTAATGAACTTCACACTATTCGTGAAGAAATGAAAGATGTTTTTCCATATCGGTTTATTCAAGTTGAGCGTGCCGAAGCCGACGATGTGATTGCCACCATCGTTAAAAACTTTCACCACAAAGAAAAGATTATGATTATCTCATCAGACAAAGATTTTCAGCAACTTCAACGCTATCCAAATGTAAAACAATACAGTCCCGCAAAGAAGAGTTTGCTAAAATGTGATGATCCACATGAGTTTCTTCTCGATCATATTGTTCGTGGTGATTCTAGTGATGGTGTTCCAAATGCTCTGAGTGATGATTCCGTTTTTGTTGAAAAAAGAAGACAAATACGATTAACAAATAAAAAGGTTGCCGAACTAAAGGAAGTTGGTTTTGATCAAGAGGGAAATTTTATGGAACGCAACCAAAGACTTATTGACTTGACTCATGTTCCCGACTATATTCAAGAGGAAACCATGAGACAAATGGAAACAGAAATTAGTGGGGATCGAAGTAAGATCCTAGAATATATGATGAAGTATCGTTTAAAAAATCTTATTGAACATTTAGGAGAATTTTAAGTGGACAAGAAAAAAAAATCAAAGAAGACCTTTGATTCAGACGACAGTGTTTACCGAACACGAGGCACAAGAAAGAATCAACGACGAAGGGATCGTAATAGCAGTAAAAAGATGCTTCGTGACATGCGACACGATCCTAAACGATACGAATTTTATGATGATTAAATAAGTGAGGTTTATATTATGAGCAAAATTTCAATTTCTAAAGAAACACTTGCGGTGTTGAAAAACTTCGCAGGATTTAATTCTAACGTCCTCATTCCAGAGGGTAACGTGATCAAGACGATCACACCAGCAAAAAATGTGATGTCCATTGCCACTGTACAGGAAGAGTTTCCTGTTGAGTTTGGTATTTGGGATCTGAACAAGTTCATTGGGACTGTCTCTCTGTTCGACAACCCAACGTTTGAGTTCTTTGACAATCACATGAAGATTCATGGTGGCAGTGGATCTTCGATTAAATACATGTATTCCGCAAAGCGATTGTTAACAATCCCTGAGCGTGACATCACTATGCCAGATCATGTTGTGGAGTTTGATCTTCACGAAGATAGTTTGATGGAGTTGAAGAAGGCTGGTTCCGTTCTTCAACTTGAGGATCTTTCAATCTCCTCTGATAATGGTGTTGTTATTGGTAAAGTGTTTGACAAATCTGATCCGACAAGTAATAATTACTCCATCGAACTTGGTGATCTTTCTGGTGGTAAGAAGTTTGACTTCCACTTCAAGTTGGAAAATCTTCGATTCCTTCCCGGTGATTATACTTGCCAGATCACCGAGAAGGTTGTGAGTCGTTTTGTTTCGGCAAACGATGATCTCGAATATTATGTCGCATTGGAATCTACTTCTACTTACGAGGGATAATTTTGGAACAGAAACAATTTTTGTGGGTCGAGCGGTATCGTCCGCAGACCATTGGTGAGTGTGTTCTTCCAGATGATTTGAAAGACACATTCAACGATATGATTCAGTCCGGTGAGAGTCAGAACCTTATGTTCTCTGGCTCTGCCGGTACTGGTAAAACCACGGTTGCACGAGCGATCTGCAACGAGTTGAACGCAGATCACATTGTGATTAACTGCTCGGAGAGTGGCAATATCGACACGCTTCGGACAACGATTCGTGACTTTGCAAGCACAGTGTCACTCAACGGAGGTAAGAAGGTTGTCATCCTTGATGAATTTGATTATTCAAACGCTAACTCTATCCAACCCGCACTTCGGGGAGCGATTGAGGAATTTGCTGATAATTGCCGCTTTATATTGACATGCAACTACAAGAATCGAATCATTGAACCGATTCATTCTCGATGCACCAATGTAGAGTTTCGCATTCCAGCGAAGGAGAAGCCGTCTATCGCTTCGCAGATGATGAAGCGTTGTGGATCCATTCTCGACGGGGAAGGGATCAAATACGATCCTAAAGTCCTTGCCGAACTGATTATGCGATACTTCCCAGACTTCCGACGAGTTATCAATGAACTCCAGCGATACTCTGTTGCTGGTGAGATTGATGTTGGTATTCTGAGCCGTATTGGTGAGATCCATGTCAGCGATCTGATGACTCACATGAAGGAGAAAAACTTCAAGGAAGCACGGAAGTGGGTTGTTGAAAACCTTGACAACAGTGTTACGGATCTGATGCGGAAGATTTATGATGCCATGTATTCTAACCTTAAAGATTCTTCTATCCCACAAGCGATTGTGATCCTCGGTGAATATCAATATAAAGCGGCTCATGTTGCCGATCAAGAGATCAATATGGTAGCATGTATCGTGGAATTGATGACATCGTGTGAGTTCAAGTAACGAAAAATGCTAAATACGGTATATTTGTCTATCGGAGGGTGTTATGAAACTTGGTGACTATCTAAAGACCATTAATTACACAAAAGAAAATCTGATGCTGGTCGATCCTTTGTCGGAATCCAAGTATCCTCCGTTCATCGTGAATAAGTCTCTTTCTTATTTTACGGATACCGTTTTATATGCAAACGAAATGAATCGTCACGCTCACCTCGATAATCGGCTTCAATATGATTACTATATTCATGCCGTTCGGAAAAGAAAGCGATTCTCTCGTTGGGATAAAAACGAAAAGTCCGATAAGTTCGATCTACTCAAAGAATATTACGGGTACTCTGATCGAAAAATAAATGAAGTCATGGATCTTATCTCCGATGAAGAACTCAACACAATTAAAGAACTTGTTGACACCGGAGAGAAAACGTGAATGAAGAAGATGACATATTTAACGGTTTAGGTATTGAGATAGAACTTAGCGAAAGAGATGACTTTCTGAAAGTGAAGGAAACCTTAACTCGAATAGGTGTTTCCTCACGAAAGGAAAATAAACTTTATCAGTCTTGCCATATTTTACATAAGCGAGGAAGATATGTTATTCTTCACTTCAAAGAACTTTTTGAATTGGATGGTCTTGAAAGTAATATCACTGACGAAGATTTGGGTAGAAGAAATACAATTGTCAGTCTCCTTGAAGAATGGGGACTGTTAAAAATTATTGATGTCGAAGAAGTAGAAGAGCCAAAAGTTAGTTTGGCAAAAATGAAAATCATTCCATTCAAAGATAAGGGTAACTGGGAATTAATTCCGAAGTATCATATCGGCAAGAAAAAATGATAACCGTCGATTTAAAAGATGTGCCTGTTTTGTGGATTAGTATGCAAAGTTCGCACAGAAAAAAAACCACGATGAACCAATTATTTTCCTCGTTTGGTTTTAAAAAAGTAAAAAGAATCGAAGCAATCAACGCAAAGAAATATAATCTTCCACATCATGTTGCATTAATAAAAAGTTATCAGCGTGCGTTTCAACATGCACCAAAAGATAACTTTATTATTTTAGAGGATGATTGTGTTCCGAGACGAATCGTTACAGAAATTGAAATTCCACCCGACACAGATTCCTTTTATCTTGGTCTTTCAAAGTGGGGAGTGGGTGAATCTGGTGGTGGTGAGTGGGAAAATCACTCATTTGAAAAGGTGGGTGAATCATATCGTGTAAAAAATATGCTTGCCTCCCACGCAATATACTATCGAACAAACGCATGGAAAAATGCTTGTAGGCAATCATTGGTAGAAAGTTTAGAAAATGATGTCCCTCTTGATGTTGGATATGTTTCTATTCAACCTAAATACAAGGTATATTGTGGTGATCCTATTTTTTATCAGAGTGGTTATAATTATCACGCAACAAATTTTATACTGGACTAAATTATGAATTTAAAAATTGTTAGTTTTTACAGTGATGTTGATGGTGGGACCTATTACTCCGATCATGCAATTCGTTTGAAAAAAGAATGCGAAGAACTTGGTGTTCCTTATGATATTCAAGAGAAACCTTCAGTGGGATCTTATCAAAAAAATTGTTTATCAAAACCACAATACATTTATGATAAATTGAAGGAGATGAGAGAGCCTTTTGTTTGGCTAGACATTGACTCGTATCTCCTAAAAAAACCAGATATCTTTGATCAAATGGTCAACAAATTTGATTTGGGATTTTCTTTAAGTGTTCAGCAATTAAGTGGACTTAAGGCATCTCCTATTTTTGTTGGTGCAACACCTAACGCTGAAATTTTCTTAGAAAATTGGATCATGAACTCAAATAAAACGTTAGAGATGAATAAAAAACATTTTGATCACGAGCCTCTTTTTGGTCTTGTTCAACATTTTATGAATCAAATGAAAGTTGCTTTTGTCGGAAAGGAATATTGCACATGGCCAAAGGAGCAAGATGATGATACTGTTATTATGATGGGTCTTTCTGATGTGGAAAGCAAAAAAGGAAACCTTCGAGCAATGGGAATGAGTGAGGATAAAATAGAATGGCAGTCAGTGGGAACCCTTTAATACAAGCAGTGAGTCTTCACTTTGGCTCTGGGCCGTCTAGTTGTGCATTATATGAACCAGAGTCTTTTAAGTGGACGACCGGAAACGAAATGATTCGTGTCTATTGCGAACTTCATCTCGGTATGATCCCATTAGACAAAACAAGAAAAAACTTTCTGTGGTTATCCGAATCTAAAGAGATAGATGCGGCTTTGTTTGGTGATGTTAGATTTCGTTTGCACAAATTTGCCCACCACTTTGATGGAATACTCACGCATGAACAAGAAATCATAGACGAGTATGATAATGCTGTGTTTGTTCCACCAATGAGTAACTACCCGTGGACTGACAAAAAGTATTGGGGTGTTCATCCAAAAACAAAAATAATTTCTTGTCTTGCTTCACGAAAAGCCATGTGTGCTGGACATCGAAACCGACATCGAATAGTCGATGAGTGTTACGAACATATTGATTTGTTTGGTGGTTACAGAGATAGTCCAAGAATAGGTAAAGGTAATTTTGTTACATCATGGCCGGGAAAAGAGGATGCTCTTGTTGACTATGCCTTTTCTCTTGTGATTGAGAACTCTGTGTATGACAAATACTATACGGAAAAGATAACAGATTGTTTTACCACCGGCACAGTGCCAATCTATGTTGGAACCAAAAAAATATGCGAAGATTTTGATTGCAAAGGAATTATATTTTACGATAATCCAGAGCAGTTAAGTAACTTAACTATGGAAGATTACAATTCTCGTATAGATAGTGTAAAAGAAAACTACAATCGTGTTTGTCAAATGAAAATATCGGACGATTACATGTTCGAGGAAGTGAAAAAGTTTTTATGAAACCAGTTGTTTATAATGGAAACTACATCGTAAATAAAGATCAAATGGATTTTGAACAACCAGTTGAAATTCATTTTACACGATTTGGTAATTCACCAAGACCATGCACAGAAAACTGTCTTATTGGTTTTGATTCATCTAATTCATTTAAAGTTTTTTGTAATTTTAATGAACCAACAACTTCGGAAAATACAGAAACCACAAAAAATGTAATTTTATACAGCAAACATTATGATCTTATTATTACATCAAGAGATGAAATTATTCAGCAATGTGATAATGCTGTTTTTTTCCCATACGGTTCGACTTGGTTATACAAGGACTTAGATCATAAAGATGGTATTGGTTTTTATCATCCCTCCATTGATAAGTTACATGAAAATAAAGAAAACAATATTTCTTTTCTCATGACAAATCATCGTAATAAAGAGGGATATGAAATCCGTCACGAAGTTTGGAATAAACAAAGTCAAATAGACAACAAATTATTTTACTCCAGCACAAGAAATCCAATATCACCAAACACACTTCCCAATGATGATAAGAAAGAATTATTCAAATCTAAATTTTCTATTGTTATTGAAAGTAGTAAAGAAGAAAACTATTTCACGGAAAAAATTTGTGACGCACTCATCTCAAAAACAATTCCGATATACTGGGGTTGTCCGAATATTGATGACTTTTTTGATACCCGAGGAATGATTATTTGTGAAACGGCAGACGAAGTTTTGGAAGCGTGTAAAAAAGTCGATCAAAACTTTGACTTGTATGATGAAATGAAAAAGTATGTTGATGCCAACTTTGAAAAAGCAAAAGAGTATTGTAAATCTCTGAGCGAAAGAATTGAAAACGAAATCAAAAATAAATTAGTCGTGAAAAAAAAGAAAGACATCGTTCTTACTGTTGGTGTTCTTACTGTAACAGGAAGAGAACACTTTCTAAACAGACTAATGACCCAGTTCAAAGCCACAATCGGAGAAAATGTCTCTCGTGTTGAAGTTGTAATTTCACATGATAATAAAGAAAAAACAGTTGGTGAAAAAAGAAACGAAGTAATACAAAAGGCAGAGGGAAAATACATTTGTTTTGTTGATGATGATGACATGGTGTCTGACAATTACTTTTCTTTGTTACTTCAAGCCCTCGATGAACATCCAGACACTGATGGTGTTGGGTTTAAAGGAATTTATTATCAATCAGGAAATCCACTCATGGAATTTTCACACTCATCGGGACATGAGGGGCATTTTAGAACTCAAGATCCCGATGGCAAAATAACACAACAAAGACCACTAAATCATTTAAATCCAGTCAGAGCGGACATCATGAAAAAAATAGGATTTACAGAAAAGAATTTTGGTGAGGACTCTGAGTATAGTGATAAACTTTATAGCAGTAAACTGTTGAAAAAAGAGGTGTACCTTGATAAAATTCTATATCATTATCTTTATGATCCATCAACATCTCAAACTCAGAATGGAACAGTTGCATGAAAAAAATTATTGCTTATAGCCTTTGGGGTGACAATCCAATGTATAACGTCGGTGCTGTTGAGAATGCGGATAACGCATCCGAACTTTACCCAGATTGGACATGTCGATATTATGTCGGAGAGAGTGTTCCAAATGAAACTCTGAAAAAACTGGCAAGTAAATCAAACACAGAAATAATTATGGTAAAGTTATCAAATGACTGGACCGGAATGTTTTGGAGATTTTTTGCCATTGACAGTGCAGATATGGTTTTATTTAGAGATGTTGACTCCAGACTTACACCGAGAGAAAAACATGCGGTTGATGAATGGCTAGGTAGCGATAAGGTTATTCATATCATGCGAGATCATCCGTACCACACCGAAAGAATTATGGGTGGAATGTGGGGTGTTCGTAGCAAACCATTTATGTCAGTATTGGAACAAAAACTTAAGTGTAGTAATGTAAGTTTTATGGCAATAATTCAAGAATGGACGAAAAAGGCTCCGCACACATTAAATGAAAAAGGAATAGATCAAATGTTCTTGAGATTTATCTATCATCTAGTTTTCGATAAGGCTCTTATTCACGATCAGTTTCCTAATTTTCATGGTCACTCTAATAGACACCCAACCCATATTGTAATTGATGCTCAACGGGAAGTTAGTACAGGATTTCCGACCGGACATGAAAATCCAAATGATTTTGTGGGACAGGTGTACGATGAAAATAATATTCCGACTAAAGAGTTCGCTGATTTGTTATTTGAAAAAATGAGACTTATAGATCCAAAATGTTTTAAGGATATATCTTAACATGAAAAAAGTTATCTCTTTTAGTTTATGGGGAGCAAACCCAGATTATGTTTTGGGTGCTATCTTAAATGTGGATATTGCAGAAAAAATGTGGTCTGATTGGACATGTAGATTTTATGTTGCTCCCACTGTCCCAGAGGTTGTCATAAAAGAATTACAAAACAGAAGCAATGTTGAAATTATAACCAAGACAGACGATATTGGATGGAATGGTATGTTTTGGAGATTTCTTGCTGCGGGTGATCCAACTGTCGATGTTATGATTTCTAGAGACGCAGACTCAAGATTAAACATTAGAGATAAAGCCTGTGTCGATGAGTGGCTAGACTCTGGTAAAAGTCTTCACATTATACGAGATATGTGTCAACATGGATGGTTAGTATGTGGTGGTGCTTGGGGAATACGAAAAGGCCCTCTTGCAAATATAGAAAATTTAATAGGTGAGTATTTAAAAATCGACGGAAGCAATTCACATGGTGTCGATCAAAGATTTTTATCTAGAATATATCCATACTTAGTTGAAGACTCTTTTACACATGATGAAGAATTTCCAGCACATGCTCATCCTATGGAAAATAAACACCATCCACCGATACGGAGATTACAAGGAGATGGTTGGTGGAAGCAAGATTTTCCAGAGTGGCATAGTGGAATAGAGGATGATAAAGAAAATTACCCCGGATGGCAACCACCAAACGGACCCGGACACTGTTATTTAAAATGTCCAGCGTGTAATAAGTTTCACGATAACGATTATATTGGTAAGCAAAGATACCCAACTAATGAAGAGAAAAAGAAATATTCTCATGTAATGGAGGCATTATGAATAATTTATACGTTCACCACCATCCCGATAATTTATACGTTCACCATCATCTAGGACTGGGTGATTGTATCGACTGCAATGCAATGATCAGGATTTTTATGGCCGAGTGTGGCTTTAAGTCTGTTCATGTTTTTTGTAAGAGAAGTTATTTCAATATGGTTGAACACATGTACCGAGACAATGAAAACATTCATGTCATAGAGGTTCCTAACGAAACTGAGTACGAATCAATCAAAGCGTTTGTTGAAAATAATGGCATCAAAAACTTTTTGAAAGTGGGACATGAATTTTACCCTCACGAGCAAGAGAAAAAACTAAACAAGGGATGTGCAGAGATATTCTATGAATTAGTGAATCTGGATCCCGAGAGACGGTTTGATGATTTTTACTATGAAAGAGAAGAGAGTGAAGAGGATCGTGTTCTTGCAAAACTGAACCCAGAAAACAAAGAGTTTGTTTTTGTTCACGATGATCCCGCAAGAGGATTTGAAATCTCTGATGAAACGATAAGACAACTGTGTGGTGACGTTCACGTTATTAGAAACGACATCACTGAAAACATTTTTCACTTCTGTAAACTCTTGGAGCAAGCAAAAGAGATTCATCTGATGGAAAGTGCATTCAAGTCTCTGGTGGAAGTGTTAGACACTACAGACAAGTTATTCTTTCATAACTTTCGTGAGGGAGCATCTTCGCTTTTAGGTAACACAAGAAAAACTTGGAACGAGGTAAAGTATGTTCCAGCGTGATCCTAGACTTGATGACTATCTGATTTGTTATAACTGGATGACTCTGGTTGCAGATCATGTTATAGATTTTCCGCAAGAGTTTTACACCAAGTGGGGAGTTCAAAGTTTAAACGAAAAGAAATTGTTTCAACCTACCGATGAGGTTAGTGAAGGTGATGTTATTTTCGTCAAGACAGATTTTATTGTGAATGGAGCGTTTCAACAAAACTGGTTGCCCTTGATCAACAAACCATTCAAACTCGTAACTGGAATCTCATCGTATCAAGTTGAACGAGAGAACTGTGGGTATGAAAGGATACTAGAAAACGAGTATCTGCAAAAATGGTATTGCACAAACCCTCCGATGAAAAGACATGAAAAAATTCAAGGCATTCCGATTGGTTTTGCAGAACCAAGCAGACCTTCATCCGATCAAAATGTACTGAAAGGATTGAGAAGAGATAGAAAACCATTTGAGGAAAAAGCAAACATGTTCTTCATTCCGTGGCACGATCAAACCACAAATTCCAAAAGAACAGAGATCATCAATCAGGTAAAGAAGAACGAGTTTGTTCACATGATGCCGTCGGCAATGCCAATGGAATCGTATAATAAACTTATAGGTGACTACCGCTATACTATCTGTGTTCAGGGTAGTGGTGATGACACACATAGACTGTATGAGTCTTTGTTGATGGGTTGCATTCCAATCACAATCAACTGTTCAATTAAACATATCTTTGAAGATCACGGAATCCCCGGTTACTTCATAGAAAGTTGGGATGATATCACCGAGGACTTCTACAAAGAAGTTTCAAACACAGAGCATGATTTTTCTAATGTAGAAAAGTTCTTGCAAGTGTCAACTCATGCTGATATGATATTGACAAAGTAAGGAGTGATAGGTATATGCAAGTAGATGGCAGTGTTATTGATTTAATAAAAGATACATTCGATGAAGGATCTGTAATATTAGAGTTTGGAAGTGGAGAGGGTTCAACTCAAAAACTAAGTTCTATCTATAAAATGATTTCCATAGAAGAAGATTCACATAGAGTAGAGCATAAGATGTGGGAGTCTACAGGGTATCATGCT
>VMHT01108139.1_pt1 | contig 37669 bp, 61 predicted proteins | sample 4693611 | NCBI WGS metagenome assembly VMHT01 (sample SAMN12280063, study PRJNA550983) | marine metagenome | isolation source: seawater sampled from same location over 5 years 0.02-0.2 micron viral filtrate | place: USA: collected off the coast of southern California halfway between the port... ...
AATGAACGACCAAGTATTGAACTAGGTCCACCAGGTCCCTGAATTCCTACAGTTACAACAGAAATACTGCTGCTATCAGTAACAGTTATGCTGTTTACTGGATTAGCGTCTGATACTGTAATGCTACTTATTGCCATTATCTGCTAACACTTCCTCTCACTGCAAAAGTACCTTCTAATATTCTTGATATTGTTCCGTCTCCTGCTGTTATTCTTAAATCGTAGACTCCATCTCCTACGGACATACTGGCTGTATCTGTTGCAGATATGTTGAGTACGACTGTGCCTGCAGAACCACCTAATGTGATTCCGCTACCTGCAGTCAAAGTTTTGATTATTGCGGAGTCGTCTTGATTGGTTCGCAGGTCCATTTCGGCTGCGGAATAGCCTGTCAAATTGACTAATGCGTCACTAGAGTCTTTTAATGTAAGGGTCTTACCAAATGTTGCCCCTTGTTCTATTACGAAATGATGAAAACCTGCAGTCATAAAAACAATCCTCTAAAATCTTTATTTGCATGGTGTCTACCATATGGGCATCTGCCTATGTCATCTTATCACTAAAATTACTTACTTGCTTTTTTAGTGGTCTTTTTAGCTGTTGTTTTTTTTGCTTTCTTTTTGGTTTCTTTCTTTTCTTCTTCTGGAGCTTCGCCACCTTCCCATGCTTCATTTACATCAGGAGTAGATGGGTCGTCAGCTACATAGTGTCCTTTGTCGTTTCTAGCTCTTACAGGATCTCCCTCTTCAACATCAGAAACATCGTCTAGTTTGACTTCCATAGCCCAACCATTTTCTACCCAGTCTTTCATGTGTTTTTCTTTCCATTCTTCTTTGGTGTCAACGATTGAATCTACTGTAAGAAGTTCTACCTCTGTGCCTTCTTCAGTAGTTGCCATTGGTTTTGGTACTAAAATTTTGTATGTTGCCATTTTTACCTCTTAAAAAATGAGGGGAGCAAGAATATACAGGAGTGGTTTGTTCCTCATGCTCCCCCCAAAGTTATTTACACAGTAGAGCTTGTGTCAGCGTCCGTGTTGTGTCGTGGGTGACTTTTGATCACAGTAACACCATAGGGAGAACCATTTGAGTGTGTACCAGTATGATCTGCTACAACTCTTATGTATCTTGCCCCACCAACATAACCAATAGAGGTTACTTGAGGTGTTTCCGCATTATCATCTAAAGTCAAAAAGATTCCACTAGAATCAACTGTTCCGTCAGTTACCGAAGTAGCTGCTGTTACAGCAGAGAAAGATGAATTATCAGAGCTTTCCTCTAGTTTGAAATCAATTTTTACAGAACCAGAAAGAGTGTCTCCTTCTGCTCCTGAGTCAACAACAATAGTTGCTCCTTCAAACCCTTGCAGATCAACCCCTGTGCCATTGGCATCAGCAGTTCTGACTGCAGGTGCTAGCGATTGCACTACTGAAATATTATTTGCTAAATCTCTCATAGTTAATTACCTCGCTTATGCAGAAATGTTTTGTTTTACGATAGCCTCAGCCTGAACCACCTGACCACCAACTCTTCTTCTAGCAATGTATCTAACATTACCAGTAGTAGCTTGGGTAAATGGATCTCTTAAGACCGCCATTTGGATTCTGTCAATGATCATGTAACCTCTATTGAAGTCTCCAAAAGCAACTGGTTTAGTACCAGAGCCGACATCAGGCATATCCGTAGCCTCAATGTAAGGGAAACCTAAAATAGTGTTAGTTACACCACCAGTCAACATCATACCTGCTTGGAAAACATACTGACCTGCAGTATCTTTTAGTTTTCTGATAGCAGCAAGAGTACCTCTGTTGAATACAAAAGTACCATTTCTTGAGTATTCACTCTTAATAGAGTGTACTAAAGTTAATAGTCCATCTGCAGTCAAAGCAGTACCATTCCCAGAGTTTACTGAACTAACACTTGTGTTAGTCAAGATTCCTTCTGGTTTACCAACCGCATTACCAGAAACAAATGCAGCACCTTCTGCTTTTGCGAATTGAGTCGCAAATTCAGATTGCATTTCTGCTTCCAAGTCAAATACTGAATCTTCTAAATCTTGCTCAGAAATATCTACCATAGCGTAGTATTCGTGTGCAGGAATTTCTTCCAGACCTACATTATAACCAGTAGTTTCTGAACGAGTTCCAGACTCAGCTACCCACTGTGCAGCGAAAGTAGAAGTTCTTTTAGGAACTTGTACACTTCTCTGACCAGTGCTTCTTACTCTTGCTATTGATCTGATAGGAGAGATTTCAGTTACAGTTTTCAGTAACTCTCTTACATACTCAGGTGGAGCAAGATATCCACCAGTACTATCATTACTTACAGTTAAAGCTTTTCTTTCAGCATCGTCCAATGCGTCAAAACCTTTTCTGCAATAGTTTTCAAAAGCGATGCAATGCTCATCAACTTGCTTAGTATCAAAACCAGAGTTTGGTCTTTTGATAATAGTTTCTAAGTTAGCTAACTTTTCATTGACTTGCTCTTGAGCCTTTTCGGATTGTGCAACTCTTTGATTGTAGTCCTCAAGTGAATTCATTTTTTGTTCAATGTTTTCAATCTTGTCGTCCAACAAAGGATCACTCAAACCTTTTTCAATCTGCTCTAGCTTTTCGTCATTTGCTTTTTTGAATTCTTCAAAAGCCTTTCCGTACTCACTAAGAGCGTCTTTTATAACTTCTTCAGTCATATTAAAGCTCCTTATAAAGTTTTTAAAGTTTGGGTTAAATTTTTTATGGCATCTACCAATTCAGTATCTTCTTCAACATCTCGTTGAAAAAATACCTCGTGTACTGCTTTTGCAGCCACCTTTGCTTCTGAACGAGAAAGATTGAAAGCATCTCGCATTCCGTTTTCCCATTCCCTAATAGTTATATCTTCTGATTTCACCATTTCCACCTGTGCTTTAGGGTTCATGGGGAAAGTTACTAAAGATACTTCCATTAATTCTACTTCCTCTATGATTCGCTTTCTTGTGCGTTTGTCATAGTGATAACCTTTTTCATTGGTTCTAAAACCAATTGATAATCCAGATAAAGCTCCCATCTTCATGAGTTCAAAAGCTTCTTTACCTGCTTGTGTGCCTAGAGCTAGTTTACCTTTCACATAAAGACCCTTTTCATCTTCTCTGATTTCCTCGTAAACTCCAATAGGCATATCTGATTTGTGTTGATAGAGCATCTTCACACCTCTTGGACCTTTCTTTTTCAAAGATTTTTCAAAAGCTCCTTTTTTTATGATGTCATTGCCTAAATCTGTGTTGTTGAAAACAGAGCCATAGCCCTCAAAAACTCCTTGCTCTTTTTCTTCATCGTCCATTGGCATTTTGAGTTCTGCTTTGAATTGAATCTGAGTTTCATAATCTTTAGTTTCAGTGCATGAGCAATCATCTTTTTTCTTAGGCTTCTTTGGCTTTTTCTTGTCATCATCGTCATCGCCATAACCGCTTACATCTCTACCTTCTGCAGCTATGTACGCATCGTGCGACGCACAAGGCATATATACTGTTCTTCCATCTTCTGTGTGTGAATGTGTGCCAGAGCAACCTATTTGTTCTGCTCTTGCTTCCGCTTCGGCTTCTGTCGTAAAGACATCGTCCCTTAGTTCTCTTTTAGCTTGGTCATTCCCTTTGGAGTCATCGTATGCGTTTGCACAGACAGCGTATCTTTGATCTTGATCATATTCATCAGTCATAGTGCTATCTCCCATGCATCTGTTTAAATAATCCTCTCTGCTTTCATCCCTACTTGGTTTCGGTATCGGCATAATAAATTGTATTATAAATTGTTATTAATTAACAATATCATTTTCATCGGCATAGATTATCACACATCTACAGTTAATAACATTTTTGGCTCCGCCTCTTGCATCACCCGCATATGCCATTGGTAATCCGCCAATGACAAAATCGTCGTCCATGCCAACTCTCTGTCCACTAGCCTCTGCATGAATAGACCTTGTTCTTGAATCGTTTGTTGCAACCCACTCTTTGACCATTGGGATAGCATAATCATCTTTAACCTTTTGATGATAGGAATGATTAGCAAAACTCGCAGCGTTATGGGTTTCTGTTCTTGCTATTAAAGCTCCTCTGCTTTTGATTATGGGGAGTATGATTTTATCAATCTCTTTGGCGATTTGCGGTAGCGTTAGATTATTTGCTCGTCCCTCTTTGATTATTTTATCAACTCTCCTTGCTAATCTATCTGAGACTCCTACAAGAAAAAGCTCTCTTGAACGAAAATACTCATTAGCTAAGTTATCAATATCTACATTTCTATCAAAGACCAATGCCTCCTCTTTTATTAAATCTTTATATTTAGCTTCATTCATATCGTAAATCATACGGAAGATTCTTTTGAAGTGTTGCAGCATTACAGGAAACAATTCTTCATTGATTGCTCCTACCAAAACATCTTTTTCAAAAACACCAGTTTCCTGATAAATAAATGTTCGTGTCCTGACAGCTTTCCTTAAAAGACTAGTTAGCTTTCTTAACAAGATTCTTTCTAGGTTTCTTCTTATCCTTAATTGTTGTCTAACTTCTTTTGCTCTGTTTATTCTGCCTTGTCGGAAGTTAAAAAGTCTTTTTAGCTCTCTCGCTAGATTCATTGATTATGTTGTCTTAGCATCTGTTGTTTTCTCAACTCAGCTAAAGTCTTTTTGGACTTTTTTTTTGATGAGTCTGCTTCATTTAGAACTTAATGGGTGTCCTTTAGGGAAAAGATCGTTGTCGTGTTTACCGCCTTGATGTCTGCCTGTTCTTAAGGCAAAAAGGAAACTGTTCACACGAGCATATGCCCAACGATCAGCTCCACCTTGCCTTCTTACTGCAGGTCTAACCGAACTGGGATTCGTATTGAAGGCTCCCACTCCCCTCTTGAAAACTGCCTCTAACATACGACTTGTCGCTCTTTTTTTAGGATTGTCGCCATATTTTTCATTATGTTCCTCTACTTTATTTTTGAGTGCTTCTTTAACTTTGGCTGATACTTGTTTTGTATCTTCAACCGAGTCAATCCACCAACCTTCTTCAAAAGGTAACTCTAAATCTTCAAGCCACTTTCTACCTTCAAGTTTTTTTGTGAGTTCAAGAATCACATCTTTCATGCCTTGTTCGCCAAGAGTTCCTATTACACCCCATTTTAGTTGAGCTACTACTCCGCCTACATTAGACAAGTTAGGTTCTTTAGAACCATCTTTGAAAGCCTGACCATCTCGGAAATGCCTTGCTGCCCATGCTTCCCTTTCTTTTATCCATGATAGAACTGCAGGAGTTTCAGAGCCATCTCTAGCCCTACCCCATAAGACAAATGCTTCATTTCCCCTTATATTGCCACCTGCTTTCCATATTTGTTTACCAACACCTTCTTCCTTAGTATTTTTGGCAAACTCATAACTGAATTGAGGATAGTTTGAATTTCTTAAGCTAATTTTTTTATTATCACCTGCTTTTGGGAAGTTTGTTAAATCATCGTCCTTAAGAAAATCTTCATATTCTTTCTCATCATCTTCTTCCAATGGATTTTCAGGTTCTTCTGGGGCTTCGCTACCGAGTGGGAATAAAGTTGCAGATATATAAATATCATCACCGCCATTTACTGGGGAGAGTCCTATGATCTCCCTTGCCTCGTTCCTTGTCATAATGCCTGCATTTACCGCAGAAGTTATGTTTTCGTAAGTTTTTCTTTTCCTTTCTGCTAATGCAGGTATTGCGTCAACGTTATATTGAAAATCAAGAGAATCACTAAACATAGGCACAAGCCACTCGTTGAAGTCTGATTGTATAAGTTTCAGATGCGGAATGATTGTTTCTTCATACAAAGCTAATCTAGCCTCTGCCACATTTGAGTAAGTTTGATTATCAGGCACACCTACAAGCTGACTTGGCACTCCAAAACAAAGCGCAATGTCTGTTGCACTCATGTGCTTGAGATTGATAAAGTCCATATCTTTTGGTGATAGACCCATCTCTTTCCAATCAAAATCACCCTCTAGCAGCATTGGTCTGCCTGCGTTACCTGTGCCAACGAATCTATTATTCAAATCGGTAAGCAGTTGTTGTCTTTGGCTTTCTGTGAGATTGACTGTGAAGCCCTGATCATCTTTTGGTTTGAATATGACAGCACCACTTGGTCTAGCTCCATTATTCAAAAGATTTATGTTGTGCTTTGAAGAAAGATTATGTTGATCTACTTCAACTGCTGCTGCTTGCAGAGGTGAACACCCATAATAATCGTCAAGAGGATTCCATAGTTTGATATGTTTTAGATCAGAGAATCCTGTGTCTTGGTCAACATCAAAAACATCTTGCACTCTGCCATTTACTACATATTCATATCTTTGTGGAATAGGTTTACCACCGCCTTTGATTTGTATTCTGTCAGGTCTTAGTAAATGTAGCTCTCTAGGTGCACCTACATCTGATCCGACTTTTAAGACATAAGCATTCCCACTTAAAAGTAAGAAACCAAAAAGGCTGTTAAAGAACTCTGAGTATGATTGTTGTGGGTTAGGTCTGTTCAGGAGATCAATCAATGGGTGTTGGTCTAATACTTGGTCACCTGCTTTTACCATGAAATTTACTGCACCTGCTCCTTTAGAAATTTCATTGACGCAACGAAAGACTATTGCGTTTTTCATGTAGCCTTCTTTTGCTAGGTCTTGATATTTATAATTTTTAGCATCTCCTGAGCCAACACCAAAATAACCGACCATGTTTGATTGCATGGATTTTTGCTGCGGTCTAAAAATATTTCTTATGTTATCTATTAATGCCATGATTACCTCTTAGCTTATCCTCCAATTTATCTCCCCCCTTGATTTGCTTAGTTCCGTTAAACCCCAAACTAAAGCATCTAATCTGTCTGGCGAAGGTTTCAATTGTCCTGTGAAAGTGCACATTTGAGATTCTAATTCAGGAAAGACTCCCATGTGATGTACTCTTTCTTGCTCGTACAATGAGGCGATTGGCTCTGCTCTTACGATCTTCCCTCTGGTAGCTTGTACTGACCTATATGGAATATTAACATCAAAGTTACGCAAAAGTCTTTCCACAAGGTCACCGCCATTGTTTGTTTCTGCTACTATTTTATCAGCATTCCAATCATAAAACAGATTTATAGCTTTTCTTGCCCAATTGTCAGGTGTCATTTTCCCACTTGCATCTTCTAAAACATAAAATTGTTTTTTGCTATCTTTGCCAACTACCACGATGCCTGTTTCGTCTGAGTTTTCATTTGCAGTTACAGCAGGGTCAATGGCTACGATTATATCTGTAAGTTCTTGTTCTTTATTTTCACTTATCCTTGATTTTTCAATCATTGAAAGATTCCATAATGCACCATCAATTGATTCAATGACCTCTGCAAATAATTCCTGCCTACCTAAAGTCGTGCCTTCATATCTTTCTTTGAGCATCTGCAAAGCAGACTCAGCTAAGTTTTCTTCATTCTCAAAAGTGCTGCCTCTTGTTACATGACAATCCTCTCTTTCAATCAAATCTTTTATAAGTTTGGTGGGCTTTGGTGTGGTAGTGATTACACATTGAGGGTTTTTACCTAAACGCAGACCAAACATGAGCTGATCAAATGCTTCTGGATATCGCCATGCAGCCAATTCATCACACCAAGCTCTATGAAACTGCGGTCCACGAAGTCTGTCTGGCTCTTGTGCTGCATATCCTGATATTTTTGAGCCATTGTGCAATCTAATTTCAGCTGTTGATGACGAGTAACCTTTATAATCTCTCGTTTTTGCATAGCACTCTTTTGGGATAATTGATATCAGACCGCTGTGTCCGCCAAAGCAGACTCTTCTTAAATCTCCATGAGTCGGAGCCACAACCGCACAATTCACATTAGGGTTTCTTAAAGCATACAAAGCGATGTCTTGTGCACCAGTTCTTGTCTTGCCCCAACCACGACCAGCTAGGATGAGCCATATATAAAATTGTTCCTCGGGAGAAACTTGTTTTGCTCTAGCTGTCTTTAGCCAATCAGTGTACAGAGCTATCGTCTGCTTGTTGCCTATCTCTTGCAACTGAGTCAAGCAATTCCATAGCTTCTCTGAAGGCATTTTCTTCTGAGATGTTTGCATTAAGTTCCACTTTTTCTGTTGATTCTCCCAATGCCAGTTTGGCAAGTTTCTGAGCTGCTATTGCTGCATTGGCTAGTGCGTTTATTTGTGATGGTATAAAACTCTTTTTGCCATTGTTTATATCGTCTGTATTTTTTCTTAAGTTCTGACCAACTGTAGCCATAAGTGCCTTTGCTAAGTTGATAGAAGTGTTATCAAATTTCTTAGATTCTTCAGATAAGTTCTTTGCTCTTTCTTGGTCTAGTTTTTGAGTGTATTCCATTTGAAACTTTTCTCGTTCAACTTTCCAACTTTCTTTATTAGCTACCCTGTATAAAGTTGATTTGGCGACCTTATGTTTTTTTGCTAATTCGTCTAAAGAGTAAGTGATTCTTGCCCCTGTATCATCAGACAAACCTTGAACAAATTCATTCCTTATCTTTAGTTTGAGATGGTCTGTAAGTTTTTGAGATGTGCTTTTTTTACTCATAAATTCTCAGAATTTCCCATAATATAATTCATAGTGCTGTCTATGTAAAACAAACTAATTTAATATTTATTCCGAAAAGGGTTGCTCTTTTTCTAAAAATAAGCGAGAATATAATTATATAAATTGAAGGTACTATAAAATGAAAGCTAAATTGATAACCCTTGAAGTCCGTTTCTGGAACTTCTTAGATCGTTTTAACTTAATTATAGGCATGCTTGTGTTTGCAGGTGGCTGCCATACTTTCAATTATCTTTTAACTTTAATTAACGAGGTATTTTAATGAGTATTTTAAATAAAAATGATGATGTGATGATTGAGGATAACTCTACATTGGACTATTTCTATATAAAAGAGATGCGTCAAATTACAGAGTTCAATGCTAAAGGTAATCACTACTATCTGGAATTTATTATTTGGGAAGAAATGAAGTCTAAATTAGATGGTTCTATTTCTAAGCATTACACCAAAGCAATAAAAAATTGGGATGGTAAAGAATCAACTAAATATGATGTTCTTAGCTCTTTGACTAACGAGCTTGAAGATAGGAGGTTAGCGTAATGGCAGGAGTACATGGTTCAGGGATTTGTCCTAATTGTAATAACCAAGATGCAGATGCATTTTGGGATAGCAGGAATGGAAATAAAATCTCTTGTAAAGAATGTGGTTATGATTCTGATTGGAATATGAGTGAGTCGGACAAGATGAAGATTCAGCTCAGGAAATTATCCAATAAAGGATTATTTGAAGTTCATCATTTCATATCTGAAATGCTTGAGTATAGATTGGAGCAAGAAAAAAGGATTATTCAAAAAAGGGAGGAAGCATGAATGCAGATAAAAAAATGCCTGACTCATTTTATGAGTGGTTAAATAAATGCCCTGTAAATTGGTTTCGTATAAAAGTGAATGAAGAGACTATTCATTATTCTTTTGAAACACCTGAAGAGGAGGAAGAATGATTGTCCAGTTTTATAATGCTTATCAGATGCGTAGAGTGCCTTGTGGTGTTAGACGCTTTGTTGTCAAAAGGGTTGGTCATAAATGGGTACAGTTGAAAGAAACTAATAGCCCAAGATGGACTAGAATCAAAAGGAAAGTTTGGAATGAGATTATGGAGTGTCCGACTTTCAAAATAATACAGGAGTAACAATGGATAAATTAGTTTTAGAAAAATTACTACACCTTTATAAGTTAGTACCGCAAAAACCAAATGGTAATTTGTATGATGGGAATGTCATGGAAATCTTACCCAAAGGTCTTACTCAATTACAAATCAAGTCAGATAGCTCATGGAATAAGTTTTTGTCTAATATTTCTGTGCCAAGAAGTATGAAACAAGATGTACCTGTTTTTGTAAAACCAGAAATCGCCAGAAAAAAACTTAAAGAGTTTTCAGATGAGATTCAAAGGGCAGGAAAGTTTTATTATGATTCAAGCTATTACGAACACATAATTTCAGAAGAAGATTTTAGTAAGCTCTGTCAAGAAGTTCCACAAGTTTTGCCTTATGAATCTACTTTTTTGCAAGTCGCTGCCCCTCACGCAACTTATGATGGCATGACTTATAATATTCTTATTAAAGAAGTCACAGAAGATTCTACTGCAATAAGGAATGCAAAGAGTCACGGACACTTCAACGAAATGAACAAGTATTTCTCTTTAACTTGTTTCACTTATTTTCATAACATGAAAGTTTTTAACTTCAATCCTATAACAATGCATTACTGTTTAGGTGTTCATGGTTCAGTACAAAAAGATGAAAATGCCATAACGAATATTGATGACTATGCGGAGAAAACAGTAGATGTTCCATTTACTTTTTGGATTGATCATGAGTGTTACGAAAATAAAGATTGGCAAGATTTTTATGATGATTCAGAAGATGAAAATGGAGTCTTATCAAACCCAATGTTAAATACTGAGGTATCAATTTATGGTGGTATGTTGCAAATGCTTTTCGTCTTGTTGGCTTATCCTCAACTTTGCAAACAGGAAGAAGTAAGAGGGAAGAAACCTATGGTCTTTGGTAGTATGACTCCCTTTAAGGATTCCGAGCTGAGAAGAAAGCCGACTTGGGAGCATAAAACTTTAGTGGTTAATCTCACCAAGGAAGAAAAGCAGATCATAGACGAGGCTAGAGAAAGCGGAGTGCAAGGCAAAAGATTCCATGCAGTCAGAAGTCATGTAAGAAGATTGGCTTCAGGAAAAATGACGATAGTTAAATCGCACTTCAGAGGAGATAAATCTTTAGGTGTCATTCAAAAAGACTATAAAATAAAACAATAAATATTCCGAAAAGGGTTGTGCTTTGTTAGAAAGTAAGGAAGAATAGAATCATAAATTGAGCCGAAAGGCAGGAGATAAAATGAAAAATAAAACTTACAAAGGACTAAAAAAATACTCCCCAGAGTATGACAGCGTTATGAATAAACACCTTGAAATAATTGAGGATGTTTATAACTACGATGCTCCAAAAGATGAAAAGAACTATGTAGAAGATACTTGTATGACAGTCAAGTATGGCTCCTATCCAAAATACAGTATAAAGCTACCAAACGAGATGACAGGTTTGAGATTAGTTGATTACATGGATGGAGATCAGGCAGCTTATGACAACACTGATTATCTTAATATGCTTGAGGAACTTGACCTCTATCATGATGATTCAATAGCAGATTATCCAAGACATGGAGATACTTTGAGAATCTTTTATCATGATCTTGAAAAGGCACAAGCTGCATTGTTTTTTCTTAAAAAACTTTGCAACCTTGAAAAAAGTCGCAATAAATTAGTGAAAGGGGGGGTCGCATAATGTTAGATAAATACAGAATTAAAAATACCACCAGAGAAGTCTCTGTGTGGTATATCAAAGATGGGGTGGCTTTTGTCACAGAAGAAGAAACAGGAAAAAGTTATAATATTTCCGCAGACAAAATACAGGAGTTTTACAAATGAGCATTGAACACTTAAACAAGGCTTTGAAGGTTGAAGGCTTGAAGCCTAATGCCAAATTTATACTTATTATCTTAGCTAATTATGCCGATGAGAAAGGAACTTGTTATCCATCGTATCGTCACATTGCCAATATCGTTGGCTTAAAAGATACCAAAGGAGTACAGCGTACCATTAAATCTCTAGCTGATATGGGCTTACTCAAGATCAATAACAGAAAAAATGATAGTGGTGGAAACACAAGCAATCTTTATGAACTCACTATGGGTCTAGAAACCCCTACCCCCTTATCAGCCCCTTCCCTCAGGGTTACAGAACCCTCCAATACTAAAGAAGATACAAAAGAATATATATCATCATTCCAAGAGTTTTGGAAAATATATCCAAGAAAGATTGGAAAGAAACAAGCTAGTAAGATATTTGGAAAATATGACGAAAAACATTATGCGAAGATCATTCATGGAGTTAAACTTTTCGCACAAGAAAATAAAACTACAGAAGAAAGATTCATACCACACCCTTCAACATGGTTGAACCAAGAGCGTTGGATGGATTGGTTTGAAGAAACTAATGGACAATATGTTTTAAAAATAAATAAATTGAATAACCTTGCAGGTTAGGAGTGGAAAATGAATGAAAGACCAGAAGATCATGGGATCAAGCTGAGAAAGTTTGATCATGGAACTCAAAAAGTAAAATGTCCTAAATGTCAGCCACCGCATAAGATGTCTGATAACCCATTGAGCGTAACCATCAATGAAGAAGGCACAGTATGGTTTTGCCATCATTGTGACTGGAAAGGTAGTTATTTTACTAACAGTAACAAGATGTATATTCCAAAAGAAAAGGTATATCAAAAACCAGATGTTCCCAATAGTAATGCCAAAAATACTACTTACGAATATTTCAAGAATCGTGGCATTGGGGCTACTGTTGTAGATGAATTCAAAATATTTGAGGACAAAGGTTGGTATGGGTTCCAGTACTTTGATGAGCATGAGCAAGTCTTAAATATTAAATACAGAAACAATGGAAAAAACTTTAGGCAAACACAGGGGGCTAAACCTTTTTTGTATAACTACAACAAAGTAAAAGAAGCTGACGAGATAGTATTTGTTGAAGGAGAAATGGATGTGTTGAGCTGTGCAGAGATAGGTATGTTGGCTACAACTTTGCCTAATGGTGCACCTAAAGAAGCTAAGTTTAATGATAAAGATGCTAGATTCAATGCTTTGGAAAACTGTCCTTTAAATGCTAAGAAAGTTGTCCTTTTCACTGATACAGATACCGCAGGAAAAGCCTTACATAAAGAGTTGCTACATCGTTTTGGCAAAGATGTTTGTTGGTATGTAAATGTGCCTGATGATTGTAAAGATGCTAACGATGTTTTGGTAAAACATGGAGCAGCAAAACTAAAGAAAATCATAGATGATGCAATACCTTATCCGATTGATGGTCTTTATTCTGCCAACGATTACTATTCACAGATTCAAGATTTGTACGATGGTAATTATGAAAAGCCAATTGAAATAGGATTAAAAGGATTAGACGAAATCTACAAAATAATGACTGGTACTTTTCATTGTATTACTGGCATACCTAATCATGGAAAATCTATATTTTTAGATCAAATATTATTGAATCTAGCTATCAATCATGATTGGAAGTTTGCAATCTTTTCTCCTGAACATTCAACCTCAATGCACATAAGACGATTGATACAGATGTATTGTCGTAAGCCATTTGATGAAGGCTTTGAAGAAAGGCTTGATAAAAAAGAATTAAATCAGGCTTTGGAGTTTATCCAGAATCACTTCTACTTCATAGAAACAAGGGACAGTACTCCAACTGTAAACAACATATTAGATATCACTAAATCGTCAATATTTAAGCATGGGATAAATGGTTTAGTGATTGACCCTTACAACGAAGTTGATGCTAAAAGAGAGGGCAATGCAAGAGAAGATGAGCATATTAGAGATTTCATATCTTTATGTAAAAGGTTTTCAAGGATTTACGAGATCGTTACATGGGTTGTGGCACACCCTACCAAATTGCCTAAAGGCAATGATGGTGGTTATACCCCACCAACAGCTTATGACATAAGTGGAGCAGCACATTGGCACAATCAGGCTGATGCAGTTCTTACTATACACAGGGATTTTGATGAAAACACCACAAGTGTAATAACTAGGAAAATTAGAGAACAGGATTTATATGGAAAGATTGGTGAAGCTAAATTTATGTATAACTTCAAAACAAGGAACTTTGACCCTTATACAAAAATGGTTGTTGGTGATTGGGAAGAAAATGTCACTTGGTAAATTCAAATATATCGTTAGCTAGACTCTTTGATTCTTCTAAATCTCTTAGGGAAACTAACTCAATTATATTAGAAAGTTCTTTGTCCTCTTTTATGTTTTGTATTTTTGTGAGTCTGCCTTTCTTGAATTTTTCTGTTTGTTTGTCGCCTCTTTGTTCGTGTCTTTTATCTAATGTTGCAGCATCTCCTTCAAGAATTAAAATGCGGATATCGTAATCCTGATTTAGAAGTTTTAAGTTATTTGCAGTAAAAAGACGATCACCTTCAAAGACAATGTTCTTATCACCCATTGCAACATAGGCTTCAAAGTCTTTTTGAACTGCCATAGATAATTTGTCTGTGCCTGCAAAGACTTCTCCTAAATCGTATATACCTAATACGCTAGTTTCGCTTTCTGTATCGTGATAACCCCTCAATAAACCCTTTTGAAATTTTTTATTAGGCTTCAACAAAGACAAATAATTCCTCATAAGGGTAGTTTTGCCAGAAGCAGGAACACCGCCAATTGCTACACATTTCATAATGTTTTGTAGTTTAAAGTGCCAGTATCTAAAAATACAGAAAATAAATCTTTTCTTATTTTTTTGCTTTCAGCTAACTTTGGGTGCAGTGTCTCCTCTCTACCATCCCAAAAGACTTGCCAATCAATCCCATTCCATTCATCTTGTTCTACTTTCTTTATCTCCTCTGCCTGTCTATCTAAATAATATCCCAAATATCTACCATCTCTGTTTCGGAAGATTTTTTTGAAACTACAAAGCAAAGTTTCCATCATGTAAAAGTCTAGAGTTTTGCCATATTCTGCGTCCATTCTTTTTTGTATGAGTTTTGCTTCAATTTCAAGGTGTCTTATGCAGCTTTGATCAAGTTTTTGGTTTACCCAATCATCTAAACCTAATGCATAACAAAGACCATTCCTATGTGATTTACTTCCGCTGTAATCAGACAATTTCAGGTCATTTGGATTGCATAGAAAACCTGCACAGTCCTTTAGTGTCTGCATGTAATACCAAGTGCTATATCTCCCAAATTTGTGCATATTCAAAGATATGAGTTGCCAGACATACTCAAAAGACTTGTTCTCTAAACTTTTGAATTTTGCTCTTTGTGTGCCCTCTTGATTGTTATGCTTAATCCACTTCTTGTAAGAGGCAAACTGTTGTGGCAGATGTCCTTTGTTCCACTTGGTGTCTGTCTGATATCTTAGTCTTTGATAGTTTTGATCGTTCCATCTTTGCAACCTACCTTGATCAACCAACTCAAAGTCAGGGAACTCATTCCAAATTACCCAAGCAGTAGGTAAATGGTATGTCGTACCATAAAGCCAACAAACCCAATACTTTTGTTCTAGATTATGCTCGTATCTATCAAAAAGATAATTTAATAACCACAATGCAGGGTCACAGTCCTTTTGCTCTAGCGACCAATCAGACCACTGCAAAAAAGCCTCTGTCCTATTTTCCTTTAAGCGTAAGTCAGTGAACATTTTCAAAAAGGTATCTTCTAAGCCAAAACTCTTGAACTTTATTTATGGCTTCAAATGTTGCCATTAGTTTCTTCTCAGAAAGCGAAAGAAGCTCAAGATCCTCCTTTTTTAATTTCTCGCAAACCTTTTGTTCAGGTCTTACCAATGAAGGGTTAGTTTTTGCTTTATTCCTTAATTCAATCTGTTTCTTCACGCTGCTCATTAAGGGTTGATCTGATCTTAAACTGCCTTGTTTATCAACAGACCAAAATACCAAGCCATTTTTAGCATGAAAGCCTATTGAATCAGGAGTGCAAGATAGTTTGATTCTTTGCATGCCTCTTTCAGACCAATATAAAACGAAATCAGACCATATCTTTCTGCCATATCCTTTGCCCTCTTGTCCTTGTACAGTAACGATCTCGTAAAGGTTTATATACTTTGTCCTTTCAGATGTAGTGGCGAAAATAAACGCAACTGGGATTTCATCAATCAAAAGAGTGAAAGGTGGATTCTTTTCATAATTTTTAAATCTTTTCCACAGGCTATGACTCGCTTTTAAAAAAGAAGTATTTTTACCTTTAGGCAACTCACTTAGAGTTTTTAAAACATAATCTTCATTCGCAAAAATATTCATGCTTGTAAATCTTCTAAAGAATCTCTTATTTTTGTAACCTTTAAAACAGTCTTTTCTGCACAGTAATCTAAACAAGGTTCTGTCTTTTCATAGTCTGCTATACCACATCTTTCTAAAATATTTTTAGTTGAGCCGACTATCAATGTTTCTTCTAGTTTTGAGAAATATAAAGGTCGCTGCTCGTTCCTAAAAAAATTCAATGTGGGGCTTTTTTTGTTTGTTAATACCACGCAACTCATAGAGCCTTCTATGTTCAATGGATGTATGCCTTTGAGCCAATGTAAAAGAAGTATCTCGCTATCGCACTTGGAACTAAACTTCATGTTGTACTTAGCTTCCCACTCACTTGGATCACTTTGATCCACAACTCCATTATGTGCTAATGAAGTAGTCCCTTTATAAACAGGTTGATTGTAAAGTAAGTCTGATGTGCTGTACCTGCAATGAGCTATCAAGTTTTTGGTTCTAAAATCAGGTAGATCAAAAAGGTCAGCAGAATAAGGCACGATTTCATGTTTCAATTTTCCGTCCTCAATCCAACTTAGACCAGTAGCATGTTTACCCCTTATCATGGATTTGAGGAGTATTTCTTTTACTAAAGATTTATCAATAAAGTTTTTAGATTGTAAGCCAACAACAGCACACATCACAGACTCAAACTGTCGCCTCTGTTTCTTGTTTGTGCTTTGAAAAGTTCCTCTTCAGCAGACTGACAGTGATGCATTTTTTCTCTGTAATAGCAGACAATTGACACTCTTTCATATGCTAGTTTGGCTTTTATTTCTGTATTGGCGTGATATTCATGTACATTGAAAAAGCACACATCACCGCTTCTCACATCAAAAGCAACTCGGTATCTAGGTATAACAGTATATCCACCTTCGTATTTCCCTGCCTCTAATACAGCTAAGTTTCCTAAACCCTCTTTGTAATCTCCTGCATCTACATGCAAGGCGGTCCTAAAGTTTTTGTTTACTGTGATGGTCGTAAACACAGTATCTTTAATCAAGAAGTCTGCATTTGTTTGATCTGCCATGATTTTTTGTGCTTCATATTTTTCAGGACATGATTCTTTAAAAAGCTCGTTAATTTTATGTATGTAGGGATAGGCTTTTTTGAACTTATTAAAGTTTTTTTCATACCATGCAGTCTGTCTGCAAAAAGGGAATCTAGCATTCCTATCAAAAAAACCAACAATGCCTGAGTTCACTGTATTAGCTCTTGAAGTATTACTGAGTGTTCCGTCCTTTTTAATGCCTCTAAATCTTATTTTACTTAAATCCCCTATTTCCCAGTCGCTTTGGGTTTCATTACTGATAATACCGCCTGCACTACCACGATTGTTTGTGGGTGCTGCTGCATCTCTTAAAGCTACATAAGCATCTTTACAAAGGTTAGTAGGTATTTTGTTTTTCCTAAAGAAGAATAAAGGCTCTCCATTTTCGCCATATGCATCACAATCATCTCTGATTACAACATCATAATCAGATTCATCAATCCATTCTCCTTTCCTTTTGGCTACTTCTTCTTTTGTATAGTGTGGTTCTAAATTAAAAACCTTCATTTTTCGCTGTCTTTTCAACTGCTTCGTAAACAGTCTCAGTTAAATTTTCTTTAGACCATTTTTCTCTAAGGAAAGCTACCATGTCTTGAAACTTTGGCTCTGTTTCTTGATTCAAAAATATATTTACCATTCTCACATTACTGGTCTGTAAGTCATCAAATTGTGAGGTGTCAATATCGGTTACAATCTCCTCTGGCTCTGTGAACTCAATCATATCAGATGTCATTTTCTCAATTTCTTCAAACGAAAACCCTGTCTGATCAAGGTCATAATTGTGATCAGCAAGTTTGCCAAACTCCTCAGCAAGAAGGTCATTATCCCACTCTGAGAAATCTTGGCTTTTGTTATCCATAATCCTGAAAGCAGTTTTTTGAGCCTCACTAAGTCCTTCTGCTTTGTGCACAGGTACTTGTTCAAACCCTAACAACTTGGCAGCCTTCAGTCTCGTATGTCCTGCTAGGATTACCATATCTTCATCAACGATTATAGGAACTCGCCAACCAACCTCTTTTATGCTCATAGCTACTTTTTCAATAGACTCTTTATTGTTTCTAGGGTTGTTGGGGTATTCTTGCAAATCCTCAACCTTCATCATTTTTGTGTTGTATGCCATATTAATCTAAATAAAAATCGTTAGGTGTTACTAAGCCATCAGTGGCTTGGTATATTATATTTAATTCCTTTTTTCTTGGATATCTTTGTTCTAAAAGATATTTAGCTAAAGTTCCTTGCGGAAACTTGTGACCAGTTTTTGACTCAGCACTTCTGATAAACAGGTTTTGTGTAAGTTTATTTGCTCTCAAATATTCTTTTAATTTCATTTCTTATCTACAAAAAAAGGGTTAGAATTACTTTGTATTATTCCTTTTTGGGATTATACTAGACACACACTAAGTGTCAATTGAACTAAAATGAGGTATTAAAATGATAAATAATTCTTTTGAAGCACATGGTATAGACCACCTTTCAGCTTCATCTATAAACACTTATATTGACGACCCCAGTATGTGGGTTATGCGATATCTTTTTGGCTACAAGTCTGCAGGCAATCCTGCTATGTGGAGAGGAACTGCAATAGATTATGCAATAGGCTCATACTTTGGATTTACTTCTGCAAATACAGACAGTATCAGCGATGCACTTGAGCTTTCCAAGAAACACTTCAAACAACTTTATGAAGATCAAAAGAGATTCCTTCCTGAACATAAGGTGGATTTAGATAAATATGTAAAAGAGCTAAAGAGCCTTAACAAATTTACTAACTCTGCTGTAAGTTTCTATCACAGCTTAGGCAAACCTACTGACTATCAAAAAGAAGTAAATTTACAATTAGAAGATTTACCTGTCCCTATTCGTGGATATATTGATCTTCAATACAAGGACACTATTAGAGATATCAAAACGACTGCAAGATATCCTAATGATGTGTCTTCCAATCATGCAAGACAGATGTCTATTTATGCAAAGGCGGAAGATTGTTTATCAATATTGGACTATGTTTATGTGACCACGACTAAGCAAGAAGTGGTTTCAAAGCCTGTCACTAATGTTGATGAGCATATAAAGGTGGTTGAGAGAGTAGCATTATCAATAATGAAGCTCCTTGCCTATTCAAATGATAAATATGAAATAGCATCTTTATTTCATCCAAACTTTGACGACTGGAAGTGGAGCGAAGATGAAATAAAGTTTGCTAAAACTATATGGAGTTAAAATGAAAGACTATTTAATTGAATGTATAAATGAGATTGCCAATCTTCCTGACGAAGATAAGGTAAACATTAGGGGAAAACTTTACACGACTGTTGATAAGCGTGTTCAGGTTTTCAGAAAGTACTTTGGCAGCTATGGAAGGATTACCACTAATGTAATCTTCAATGACTTAGAGCGTGTAGTAGTTGAAGCGACAATAGCGGTATTCATGAATAATGATTGGGTTATCGTCGGCAATGACTTTGCTGAGGAGTTCAGAAGTCAGGGACCAGTAAATAAAACATCTGCCCTTGAAAACTGTTGCACCTCTGCTATTGGAAGGGCTTTAGCGTCATGCGGTTTAGGTGGTGGCGAGTATGCTTCTTCTTTTGAAGTTGATAATGCCATCAACACTAAACCTTCTGCTCCTAATTTAAATGAGGGCTATACTTTTAGAAGCCCTAAAGGTTCAGTATTAGAGCATAGTGTAGATGAAACACAGTTCTTAAAAGTGTGTAGAACTTACATAGGCGACCCTACTGCTGATCAAAGCAAGGAACTCTTTCTTAAAAACAAAGAGGACATAATCACTGCTAAAGATAAGGCTACTAAAAAAGCTGATATTGAAGCATATGGAAAACTCTTAGAGCTTTACCAAGAAGAAGATGAAAGCGAGTAGTCTTACCGATTATGTATTTCTATGTATGCGTGATGGCTCTTGGTGGACTTTTTGGGAACTTCAATCTGTTATCAAGGAGAAAACAAATAAGTTTTATGGAGAGCCAAGCATATCTGCTGCTATTAGGAATATTCGTAAATCGCAATACAGGTCTAGATATAAAATACCTATGAGCGTAGATGACCCTATTGAAAGCAAAAGAAAGGAAGGCACTAAAGCCAATTTATACAGACTCAACACCAACGGAGGTATGAATGAGTGATTTTGAAATGAAAAATAATAGTGGGAGTCTTTTCCATGAAACTAAAGTAACTGTTCCAAGAAAAGGCAAATTCAAACTAAACGATAAGGAGATATATGGAGCTATCCTTAAATACGAAGATAACAATGGTAATGAGAAATATGAACTCGTGGCTTCATTAGGTTTACTTCATTACAATCCGCCTGAAACAAAGCGAACTCCAACTACTCCTGACATTGGGGGAAAAATAACTTGGAAGGATAAAGTGTATAAGTGCGGTGGTTATGCCAATCAAACTTCTAAAGGAGTTGATTACACTAGCCTTAGATTTACTGAGATTGACGAGGAAGGAAACCTTATCATTCCTGATAAAGAAGGCGATAAGGCAGCGTTTTAATGGACGAGCAAAACGAGTTATGGATAGATAAAATCCGCAAATATGCAAAGTCTATTGAAAACTCTGAGTTCCAAGTTTTTAAAGCAGAGGCAGACATAAAGCGGTTAAAGGCTAGACTTATGCTTCAAGCTACTGCCGAAGGGTGTAGGTCTGTCGCCTCTCAAGAAACTTATGCTGAAAACGATGATAGTCTTTACGAGGCAAGAATACATCTTGCTAAAGTGAAGGGTATGTTATCAGGATTAAAAGTTCAATTAGACTCGGTAAAAATAGGTTTTGAGGAGTGGCGAACTAAAATGGTTAATGCAAGAGAGGAGCAAAAAAGATATGGCTCTTAGAAAAAGAAAATATGGCTAATTACAAATATAAAAAAGAAGATTTTAAATCAAGCACTTATAGTTTGAAGGACTATGAATTGCATTTGATCTGTGAAGCATTAGATTTTGCTGATAAAAATAATATATTCACTGGCGAAGATGAATACATCGCTGACGATTTAAAATGTGATCTCGCAAGTTCAAAAGCTAGATCAGAGCAATTACTTAATTTTTTGAAAAATGATTTTCTAAAAAATGAAAGGAAGAAATCCTAACAAAGCAGAAAAAGAGCATATGGGCAAAGTGCAGCAATTGGGTTGTATCGTATGTCGTAATCTTGGCTTTTTAGGAACACCTGCAGAAATCCACCATGTTTTTGGTAAAACTAAAAAACACACACATATGATGGTCTTGCCCTTATGTCCTTCGCATCATCGTTATGGTGGTTATGAGGAGCCTATAAGCAGACACCCATACAAAGCTAGGTTTGAAGCTGCTTATGGCACAGAAGAAAACCTTCTAAAACAGGTTGAAAATTTATTAAAAAATTGTCCATAATTCTGTTGTCTTTAGTTATCTCTAAGGAAGAATATAATTAATCTAATAAATTGAAGGAGATAAAATGAAAAATCTAAAACTAATACTAGAAAACCCTAATACTCAAACTGAGATAGTTCTTGGTTTCGTTGCTGATGAGGACGAAGCTAACGAGGTTGTTGATTGCATTGAGGAAAAGTGGTTTTCTTTAATTGATTCTAACCTTGATAAGCCAGTTGACACGCTAACTGATGACCCTGTTTTACTAAACTGGGAAGGAAGCGACATCTACTATATCAATCCACATAACGAACACTTTTACCTTTAAGGAGCATAAAATGAAGAAAGACGAAGTATTTAAAAGGATAAGAGAGAAAATCTTAGAGCTGATGAAGAAAGAGGGTACAGACTGGACTAAGTCTTGGATTGCTACTGCAACTCCTCTTAACTTCTTAAGCAAAAAAGACTACAGAGGCATCAATAACTTTTGGCTTTCTGTACAAGGCTTTGACTCAAATGAGTGGGGTACTTTCAAACAATGGCAGTCTAAAGGCTACCGCATCAAGAAAGGTTCTTCCGCTACTCCGATAATCTTTTCTGAGATGAGAGAAAAAACTCTAGACAGATTGTCCGATGATGAAAAAGCTAGATACGAAGAAACAGGTGTAATGCCTAAGTTTTGGTTACTAAGAAGCTACAATGTTTTTAACGCTGACCAGATAGAGGCTTATGTAAGTGAAAATACTAAGGTTGATCATAAAGAAACTATCAGTTCTAAAGACTTAGAGGCAGTAATAAGGTTTATTGCTGCCACTAAAGCAGAGATCAAACACGAAGGCGATAGAGCTTACTATCATCAAATATTAGATGAAATAACTATGCCTGTTAAAGAGAAATTCTTTTCTGATGAAGATTACTACTCTGTCTTATTGCATGAGCTAACTCACTGGACTATGCACGAAGATAGAACCAACAGACAAGATAAAGACCTAAGTTATGCACAAGAAGAATTAGTAGCAGAGCTTGGTTCGGCTTTTCTTTGCAGATTGTTGAATGTTTCAAAAACAGTTAGACCAGATCACGCTAAGTATCTAAATAACTGGATTGAAGCGATTGAGGATAGCGAGAAAGCAATGGTTCAAGCGTTTTCGGATGCACAAAAGGCGGTTGATTACTTAACCAAACTACAAACTAAAATGGAGAAGGCTGCATAAGCCTTCTCTTTTATTGAGGAGAAAAATGAAATACTGGAGATCAATAATACAAAAGTTAGATGCCAAGTATGATATATCTTACGAAACACCTGTTAAGGACTTGCCAGAAATTATGTCAGAAGAAGATTGGAAACTTTACTCAATGGCTCTAAAATACCCTAACGGAAGAATAGAGGGGGTGTAATGGAAACTTTACTAGCATTCACAAGGGAACTTCATAACAGCGTTGATAAAGTAACTTTAGATAAGTTTGTTGATTCTTATCTAGACCTTTACGAGATGCTAAAGGATTTTGAGGGCAAAGAAAATATTCATTCTTTAATTATGGATTTACTTCATGAAGAAATACAAATTAGAAGGGATGAAGAATTACAAGGGAGATTAGGAGTATGACTCAATATAGACACTTAGTCCAAGCAAGGCGAGAGCTATTAAAAAAAGAAAAGCAAGGCAATGAGGTTTACCAGTTGCTTTGGGATAAAAAAGGCTCTCATACTTATTATATGAATGGAAAGATAGTAACTGAAAAAGACAATCAAATTACTGTCAAATATCAAAAATCTAGGTTAGAATTTTAGAAGGAAAAAGACCTCATCTAGTGATATAATTATCACGAAAATATTTTTTCATATTTTTTTCCTAGTTTAAGAGCGGTAGAAATACCGCTCTTTTTTTATTTTGCTTCGCTTGAGTATTTGATGTTTAGACCCGCAAGAGTACAAAGTCTATTTTTTTCATCTAAGCCTTTCTGAGTAATCTTGAAATGACCTTTATCTTCTTCAACAAAATTATCTTTCAAAACATCTACCAAATCATCCTCAGTCAGTTCTTCTGCGAACATTACAGAAAGTAATGCTCCTAATCTTCTATTCTGTGTCTTAGATAGTGCCACTAAACATGAAACCACTCCTCGCCTTCAAATAACAGAGCTTCTGCCTCTCTTCTTCGGACTAAGCCTTGCAGAACTTCTCCACCTGCTTTATTCCATCTTTTCATTTCTGATGAAACATCTTCGTACCTTGCTTGGTTTAAGACAGTTAGCATCGTAGAATTTTTTAGATTGGTTGGACCCAAGTTATAAGTCCAAGCAACCAAAGCATCAAATTGACATTGTGACAGACCAACTTTTACCAAAGTTTCTACATATTCTTCATACTCTAATAGCTCAGTTTCAAGCATCGCTTCTGCTTCCTCTTGTGTAATCTTTAAACCTTCAGCTACACCTTTTGTATGTCCATAGCCGATAGTCCAAACACCGACACTATCTTGATACGCTTCTAATTTGCAACCTTCAAATTTTTTTATGAGAGCAATACCCTCTTTAGAAATCTTCATATTATTCTCCCCAAGTTCCATCTTCTTGCACTTTTGCTTTTTTTGTTCCGCCCCAGTATTCAACTGCGTGCCCTTCTTTTTTGAGAAGTTCGCAAATATCTTCTCCTTCTTCTGTGTGAGGGATTCCCAAAATCCTGCCATATTTACCGCTCCCTAATGATAATAATTGTAATTTTTCTCCGCATAATTCTATCAATCTATCTTTTGCTTTTAGACCAAGAGCCTTTTCTGCTAAATTTCTTGTCCTGCTTTCTGGTGTATCAATGCCTGCCAATCTAACTCTTTGCTTTGATAAAATGACATCAAAACCTAAATCAATATTTACATCAATGGTGTCGCCATCAATAACTCTGTCTAAAGTACAGTTGTAATAATATGGTTTATTGCTCATTTTTATTACTGCTTGTTACCATTCTATAGTACACAACGACCTCTTTGAGTTCTTTTATGTATCTTTTCAGCTCCTGCATATTGTAAGCCATAACTTCGTAATCTGGTATAGACATCGCAACAAATACAACTCTGCCTTCTTCTCGCTCAACAGTTTCTAGAAAGCTATCCATGTTTTTATCCGAAACAACATACCAATAAGGAGCATTCAATTTCAACTCTCTTGGTAAGATAGGTTGAGCAATCTGCCTTTCAACTGGCTTTGATATTACATCTACTTGTTTAGGGATTAGACTGCAACTGTAAGCCATCATCAAGACTATCAATATTCCTACTGTCTTGCTCAATGCTTTCAAATACTTCTTTTGTTCCATTGTTTACTCTGGTTTCTATAAGATTAGGTTTTGCTGCTGCAAGTTTGCTGAGATTGTGTCTTTTAAAGATATCAAGATATCTACTCATTTCAGCTTCTATTTCTTGGTTTTTGGCTTGTAAGTTTAAAAGCCCTTGTGTTTGCATCTGGAAATCAGATTGCAAGGTTTCAATTGTAGCTCTTTGCTCTTGATCTCTGAGGTCAAAGGCTTGATTCAATGAACTAAGTTTTTGATTTTGAAAATAAAGAAAACCAGTCATTGCGACCAGAATTACAATAATGCCAAGAAATATCTTGCTCATAGTTCATTATTCTAGTTTTTATCCGCTTCCTTGTCTAATAACAATCGTAGACGCACTTCCACCATTGACCTTAACCTGATTGGCTACCCCATCTTGTTCTAAAATAACAGTATAAGAATTGTTGCCATCAATAGTAATGTTGGCATTTGAACTTACTTCTCTTTTCATGCTTATTGATTGACCAGAAACAACAGTAGTAATTTGAGTACTGCTATCCTGCCCTACTGCTGTGCCTTTTATGTCTATTGCTGTAGCAACTTGTCTTATTTCATCTTCCTCTTCTATGGCATCTAATTCGTTGATAATATCTAGCAAATCCTCAAGGAAATTTACATTCAAAGCATCATAATCTAGCTCAGTAAATTCTAGTTCTTCTCCCTCAAGCTCATCTTCTGCTAATGCGTCATATTCAAGTTCATCAAAATCTAATATGTCGCTTTGGCGTGAGTCAATAGCTTCCTCTTCACTTTCTTTTCTTTTGGGTGGGGAAACAATCAACATATTGTCAATAAAGTCTAATGACAAATCTAAAATTACAGGGTCAGATGGTGGGCTTTCAAATGTTGTTGTTGTCGTTGCCTGATATGGCTTGTTAAGAATTACCTCTCCCAATGCTGTTGTGACTACTATTTCTCCTGATGATGTTCCATCAGGGTTTGGCAAAAGAATAAATAAACTTTCTCCTGTGTCTGCCTCTACTGTGACTGTGAAATCTGTACCCCTGATTCCGACAGTCGCACTATTCGTCCTGAGAACCATATTTTTTTTGGGAACCGAACCTAATAAACCTGTTGTGAATCTTGCTGTACCTTTTACAAAATTAAGGGCAAGTTTAGAATTGTCTGGGTTTGGGTCAAAGACAAACTCATCAATAATAACCTCTGAATGCTCTGTAATTTTGATAGTGGTATCGTCAACAAAACGAATACCCATACGACCTGATTCAGTCTGTGCTTTGTCATAAGATTGTATGCCAAAGTCAGTTATGACCTCATAGGGTTTTTCTCTTTCTATCTGTGCAAAACCAGAAACTTCTTCTACAGAACCAATATCAGCAACTTGTGGCTGTGCCTTGATCGTTTTGGATGATACAGAAAGTACCATTATCGCCGCTAGAAATAACCCTGAGCCAATCGTTGTCCAATGTACTTGCTTGTGTAACATTTAAAGTTCTTGAGTTGCCTGTGTGGTCTAAATAGAAATATCCACCTTGATAACCGTCACCATTGTAATTGATTGCATTGGAATCGCCATCTATATCCATGTAGTTAGTGGCAAGATCAACGTCAATATCCACATCAATGGTATTGCTATCTCCCTGTATTATCCAATCTAGGTCTAAAGTTGATGCCATTGCTACTGTTGCTTGGTCTAATGACATATCATTTAGGTTACCTGTCACATCAATATTTAAGTTAGATGTATCTGCTCCATAGGTATTGGTCGGATCAACCTGTATATCAAATACATTGCTATCGCCATCAAACTCAAAGAATCCTGTAAAAGAATCTGACGTAATATCCCCTTTAAATAGGTTGCTGTCACCTATTTGGTTGATGTCAATGGTCATAGTATTTCCATCTAAATCTAAAGGGGTCATAGAACCTGCCGTCGCAGATTGTCCACCAATTAAGTTACCAGAACCCAATTGCTCTATATCTAAGTTTAATGTGCCACCTAATTGATCTATTGAAACTTCGTTATCAACTGCAAACAAAGAAAAAGAAAAAAGAAAAACTATTGCTCTAATCATCCTGTTTAAAACTCCAAAGATTTTTTTTAGCTCCCTTCTCTATAATCTTGAGAACCGCAAATTCTATGGCGGATTGCAATGCAATAGTTACAGATTCATTTTCCACATTTCCACCTTCAATTTCAACTAATTCTGTATCATTTTTGACGAATCTAAACACATCACCTGTTTGCCCATGACTCAAAATCGTTTTTGTAGTTGTCACCTGTAATAATATACGTCCAGAAAGCACAGAAACGAGCCGTAAGCTCAAAGTAACTGTATCTTGCCTATATTGCCTACTTATCCCAATTCCGAGCAATCTAGCCCCGTTACCGCCTGATCTGACATTTGACTCATAGCCTACAATTGCCCCTTCAAACAACATACCTGCAAACAACAATGGTTTAAGTTTTTGTTCGTCTTTAAAATCTTGTCTGGAACTTCTTATGATTTGTCTTTCTTTCGTAAGGTTATCTAATCCAACTCTTTCAACAACTGTAAAAAATTTACCGTTAGCTGTGTCCTTTAATGCTTTTATTAGAAGATTATGTGGAGCTTGTGTAACTGCAGTAGAAAATGACGCATAGGTACTGTTAGATCTTCTCTGTCCTGTTTGATCTAAAAAACCAGTAGGGTAAACAGCAACGACAAGTTTTTCTTTTGGTGGTGTTTGATATGCCAATTCATAATTGATGACATCATTTAAATGCGGATATCTTGATATCTTGAAGTTTTCTAATTTGTTGGTGGGTAATGCTCCGCAATTAGAAAGTAAAACTATTGATAGGAAAAGTAATGACAGTAACATGACCTTCCTCATCTGTAATAGTAAGCGTAATCGTTTCATCGTCTGACTCATATTCTATGGTGTTACCTTCTAACTCTATAGAACCCTCTTTTGAGGCAGTTTCTCCGAAGAGATTTTCTACTAGTTGCCTTGATAATTGTGCATACACTCTGGATTCTAGGTTACGAATGAACCTAGATAGTGTCGTGTTATTTTCTTCTCTTTCTAATTCTTCTGCTAATGCTTTGATTTCTTCCAGTAATGTTTTCTTCCTAGTGTGTTCTTGATTTTCTATGGTCAGATAATGTTGTGATGTGTTGATACCAGAAAAAGATGGCGATTTGAATTTAAAAATCATCTCATCTCCATGAAGATTTTGAACTAAACCAATAAAAAAAATTAGTATCATAAAACCCATGAAACTTCCTAAAGCTATCCAATGTTTTACAATATCTATTTCTTCATGCTTTTTAATCTTTTCTTTGGTCATCTCTTTCTGCCTTTGCAATCTTTTCACGTTGAACTAAGTTAGGTACACCTAACATTGTTTTTAGCAATGTATCTTGTCTGATAATTTCATTATCTACACTTCTCACTCTATCAATAAGCGATACCAATATACCATGTTGGGCATCTAATTTTGACTGCAACCTATCTTCCATAGCTTTCAATTGTTCGTTCACCTTATCATCAACCACATCTATTTTAGACTCCATACCATCTATAATTCTATTGATAAGTTTCCAAACAAATATTCCCAAACCTAAAGCAGCAGCAACAGGGAAACCCAGTTCTGTAATTAGTCTTACTATATCGTCCATTATGTTGGCTTGGTTGGATAAACAATATCGTTAATCGTACTTGAATTTGTGTAACTTGCAGGCATATCTCTGAGGGCTTGCCTGTATGTTGCCCACTCCGTTTTTTTTGTATCAGACAGAGGAGAATCAGCAGCTTGTGTCCAATCACATTCTGCTAATAATTCATTGCGTCTTTCTCTTACATATTCAACGACATTTAAATCATTGTGACTGCTATAAGTCTCTCCACCTGTTTTGTAAGAAAAATGACTCATGTAGATAAACCTACTATTTCTATATAAAACGGACCTAGACCTTTTTGTCCGCTTGCATTGTTGCTTAGACTCCTAGCTGCTCCAAACAACCTTAAATATCTTGTGCTATTAGAAGGAATGTCCTCTAACAAAGCTAAAACCCTTGTTCCTAAAGCTGCTGTCCCTGTGGCTGTGAAAGACCTAAAAGCAACTATGCTGTCTAAATCAGTTGAGCTGTCCCCTAATGCAAGAACACCTCGGATCTCTGATGAACTAGAAGATGAACCTACTGGATTGTAACCACACCAGATAGCGTATTTTTTGGTTGCCGCTCCTGAATGAATGGGAAAATTTATTGTTATGTTAGCCACTGTGTCCATAGTGTGCGTAGTTGAGCCATCATTGTATTGACGAGGGTTTGAGTCATTATCAAAATTAGTTAAATCAAAATTAAACTCAGTGATAGAGTTATCTTGAGATATAGTACCGCCTGTAGCCCCCCCTGTTCCACTTTTTCCTCTTGAACCTAAAGATATGGTTGCTAAAGCAATCTCGCTTTCCGTTATTGTTAAAGAATCTATTTTTGCTGCTTGTATTGCATCATCTTCAATATCTGTCGTATCTACTCTTGTGAAATTTGCGTTTCCTGCAGACACAAAACCAGATGAATGCGTACCACCATGATTGATTGCTCTTACCCAAAAATAATATGTTGTACCAAAAGATAAACCATCTTGAATACCAAAATCTGCTTTACTGATAGCACTTGGTTCTCCAAAAACTGTTTGCACTAAATTAGTATCATCCGTTGGTGTTGTACTGTTTGTTTTTCTATATATTTTGACTGCTCTCAAATCGCTGTTAGATGGATTAGTCCATTGCACTCTTATACCAAAAGCATTGCCTGTAGTAACAGAGGCACTGGTAGGACTGTTTGGAGCATCAGTTGGTTGCGTAATAGTAATGTTACTAAAGTCTGTTGCACTTGAATAAACATTGTCAAAAGTAAAATGTCTTACCCTGACATTATAAGTTTGACCTACAGTTACATTGGGTATGACTGCTATCGTTTGACCCTTGCCTGATATTTGAGATGTGTAGGTAGAATCTGAACTTAGTTTGTATTGAACTTCTGTTCCTTGTATGGCTTCGTTTGAGGCATTTGACCAAACAACTTTTATATTTACTTTAGTAGTTGTGCCATCAATAGTTGCTGTTTGATTTATAGAACTTGCTGTTGGAGCTGTCACAGACAAAGTACCTGATGTTAAATCACTTCCCTCTGCCTGTATGGTTGAATATTCATTGGTAGCGAAATCATAAACACTTGTGCTTATTTCCTTGAGGTCAAGTTGGCAGGCAAGAATAGGGTTATCTTCACCTTCAACAACCATTGTAACTGCAAGGACTTCAAATAGTTTGTTACTGAAAGATAATCTTTCATTAGTGACTTGCACATAATCTGATGGTTGTAATTGTAAAAATTTGAGATTGGTTGTTACTCTTATTGTCGTGGTTTCTCTTTGGTGTAGTAGTCCTATTTTTCCTAACCTTTGAGCCATTGTATCGCTTGTGGTGAATGGTAGTTGTAACTCCATTGTTTTTACGAAATTTGCGGTTGACTCACCACTTGGAGTATCTGCATTCAAAAATGTAGAATTCTGTAAAACAGGTGTATCTGTACCAATAAATTTTTGTGTTGAATCAGCAAAAAGTACTTTAACAGTATTGTAGAGTTGTCCTTGTGCATTTTTGGTTGTAACAGAAACAGGAGAAATACAATCATCATCAGTTATAGTAAGACTTGCTGTTTGATTTGCTCCTGCAAAGACATTGAACTTACCATTTGAGTAAGTCATTTTACCTGCCATAGAAGAAGTTATACCATTGATTATATCCTCTCTAGTTCCTGCAAAGTTTGTGAATCCATTGCAGGTATATCTTTGCTCAGTTGAACTGCCATCCGCAAGAGTTACAGTCTGTTCACAAGTATTGGCAGCTGCTGCAAAACCACCTGCATTTGTAGTGTCATTTATTTCTGTTGATGTTGCTCCAACACCATAGGTTGTATCTGTCAAAAGATCTCTAAGAATTAAAGCAGGATTATTACCTATGACCTTATTTGTACTATCTGTAAAAGCTGTTTCAGAAGTTCTTGGGTCAAAAAGTTTTTTACCTCTCACTTGAAAACTGATATTTGGAAAGTTAGGCAGTTTTTCTGAATCATATGCCATTTGCATATAAACATAAGAGCAACCTAAAAATTTATGATTGTTTGGAACAGATGTTGAATTTATCTGTGCTTGTGCAAAACCATCAACAGCAGTTTGACTGCCATCATGGAAAGTAAACCTTATCAATGCTCCTGAACCAAAGTTTTCAGTGTTATCAGTGTTTGTAAATTCTGTAGAAGTAACAGTGTGGACAGTTTCCCCATTTATCGTTGATGTTGATGTATTAGTTCCTAGAACTATTGTTTTATCGTTTATGAAAACTTTAATTAAACTATCTACTTGATGTCCAGATAAAACGCAAAATAAATGCAGAATAGAGTTTGATTGGGTCACGCCAGTAGTCTCTATTTGAGTGTAAACACCACCGACTCTACACTCACCATAAATGAGTTGTCTTGGAGCATTGGCATCTTTGACACTTACTTTAGTTCCTAAATTATTTCCAAGTCCAGATGGCAAGTCCTCTGCCAACATTTCGTTCAAACCTGCAGTTACAAAGGTCGTGGTAAATGCAGCCAACACGGCACCACCAACACCACCAACACCGAAGAAAGCAAATCCTGCAGGAAGCATTGCAGTACCACCTGTACCAACAACAATACCTGCTATGACTGCAGCAATAACAGCTGCTTTAACTGCTCTAGCCATCTATTCTCCAAACCTTTTTTGCAACATGATTATCCCTGTAGGTGTAGCCATAATCCGTGATACAAACAATAAGATTGCCTGTACATATTCCCATTAACTCTTCAAAATTATTTTCACTATCCTCTAAAAGAACAATATCCCCTGCAGTGATAAATGCTTTATCAATAGTTGAAAGACCTGCTTTTTTCAAATATTTACTGGCTACTTTATTTAAGGTTTTTCCGTTGTCTTTTATGAACATGAGAGCTTCTTTTTTATTTGACCAACTCTTTTCTAAAATTTTTTTTCCTGTCATAGCCTCTATTGAGTCAATGACTAATATGCAACAATCCCATTTTCCCCACTTAAAAACATGATCATCTTTTTTTTTAAGGAAATTAAATAACAGCATTTCCCACTGTGGTAGTTTCTTTATCATCTCATTACAGTGCCACCACCACCACCTTCTTGTGAGCCACCACCGCCACCGCCGCCGACTGGTACACGACCACTAGTAGAACTTGATCTTCCCCAAAGAATCTCTTGATCTTGTAGCTTTTGTACTCTGTTAAAAGCTGTATCTGTTGCCCCTGAAACAAATTTTTGTGATTCTTTGTTATAACGCAGCATAGATGCTTTTCTTAAATCTATAAGTCTATTCTCTGCATTGACAACTATTGTTGACCCAGTGGGGTCATCATTTATATTCATGGTAGTCATTCTTCCTGTGAAGGCATTCATAACTCCTTTGACTTCATTTGTACCACCATCTAAAAAACCTAAGTAAACAATAAGTTTTCTATTCTGATAATTTTCAGAAAGGGCATACCCTAAAACTGTTTCGTCCATTCCTGATATTGTTACAGTTACACCATTTGTTTTGAGTTGCTGACTTTCTTCAAAACCGCTTACAGATAATAATGAGCCTGCTCCAGTGTAAGTCTCACTGGATATAGAGATGTCATCTGTACCTGACCAAACCAAAACATTACCAGAATCAAAAAATGCTTTCACTGCAATGAAAGGATAGACATTACTTTCTGATAAAGCATTTACAATAGAAGAATCAAGACCTTGTCTTGTAGCCATTTAGATTGACTCCTGACAGCTAAAAGAAATTCTGTATATAGAGTTTCTATCTGCCGACCAACTTATTTCATTTTCAATTAATCTGAAGATTCCTTTTGGTGATGCAAACTTGACCAGATTATTTGTAGTAAGAGTTGACCTTAATTTTGGTTCAATGCCTACTGCAAATTTATTTGCGCCACCACCAACTGCTGTTTGTGTAGCAGCCTCCGTAACTAATACAAGTTGAACTGGTTGACTATCTGTTGCAGTACCACCTAAAACACCTAAATAGTCTCCTACAGCTATTGTCCCTGCAGCAGAATTGCTTGAAGCTATCAGTGATAAGCCTTGTGCACCTTTTATATTTTGTTGGACTTTACAACCAGATGTTCCAGTTTCACTTGTGAGAATAGAATCTACGACCACAACTGTGTTACTTGTTACAGTAGTTATTTTATGTGTTCCGTTGTTTGCCTCATTGTTTGCTCCTGTAACTACTATGTAATCTCCAACAATTGCATTTGCAAAAGTAGATGCTCCTGCAGTAATAGTGCTACCAGAAAATGTTAAAGCAACATTTGTGTTTGATGTATTCACATTAGCTTTCAAATCATCTGCATCATAAGTGCCTGTATTAGTTAAAGCATCAGGGTCTGCAAATTTAAAAACATTGGTACTGCCTTTCAACCTTGATAAGAAAGACTGCCAATTAACAGCAGTTGATCTATTCATTGGGGGTAAGGTTACATTTGCACTCCAAAAAACATTATCAAACTCTTGAGTTTTTTGTTGACCAGTAAAAGGACTTATTGTTTGTCCTACAGCTCTATTCAAGGTAAATGAACTTGATATAAAGTTTGGAGTAGTTGGCATAGTAATTTCTTTGCTCATCTCATACCTCGTCTAAATGTACCACCTCTTATATTGGCTTCTAAAACAGCAGCTTTAGAAACATCTGCAATTTGTGGCAACATTTTTGTTACTTCTGCTTTGACTGTTGGGACTATACCTGTAGCAAAATTCACAGATTGATTTACTACAATAGGAGCCATCCCCGCAGAATTCGTTCTCATACTGCCCATATCAGCATTAAGGGTAAGCGGAGTCCTTACTAAAGTTTGATCATCAGCAAAGTCAAAAGGTCTTGAAGATGCTCCTAATGGACCGCCCCCAACACCAGTACCACCACTGAAAATACTACTGATGATAGGTTGGATCACAGCAAGATTCAAAAATGTAGCAATTATTTCTGAAACAATTGCTTTTGAAAAATCTGCTAGAGATTGCATTGCGTTTTTGCCATCAAGGATAGCGTCAGCAAAATCTCTTGCGAGGGTTTGTCCTGCTTCTGCTATGACTGTGTCCAGTTCTTCAAATGCAGTCGCTAATTCATTAACCTCAGTTTTTGCTTTCTCTGCACTAGGTGGTGTTATGCTTCCTGTTCCCGTATTTGTATCACCTGCCTCACCTGTTCCTGCATTGTTTGGGGTAAAAAATTTATCCAATCCAGCTCTTGCGTCTAAAATTGCTTTTTCTAAATCTGCCAAGGTTTGAAGGTCTTGCATGATTTGTTCTTCTGTTTTACCACCAAAACCAAGTCCACCTAAAACCTTTCCGAAGAACCCACCTTTTTCTGCTTTTTGATCAAAGAATATTTCTAACTCTTTGAACTCTTTTTTTATTTTATTAAACAATCCGACAGCTCCATCAAAACTTACATTGATGATATTCATAATTCCAGAAATCAAATTCACTAAACCGCCAAGCACTGCCCCTAAAATATCTGCCAAACCGATACTTGCATCTACTGAATCTTGCAAACCTTTTGAAAGATTAGTCAGGGCTTCATTTAGCCCTGCTTGACCTATTTGATTCGCAAAGATTGATATTTTATCTTGTAAGTTAGAAACAGAGCCTGAAAGAGTATCAAGTCTTTCCTGTAATGCAGTTGGAAATCTTGTTGCTCCTAAATCAAGAAGAAACTGACCAATAGCATCACCTGTTCTTTCAATGGTTTGTGTTTGACCTTCAAAGGTAACTTCAATTTCATCTCCCATCAATTTGGCTTTGATACCAAACTGTTTCAACATTTCCATTTCACCAGTGGTTGCGTTAAAAGTAGCTTGTGCAAGTTGAGTAATATCCTTACCCATACCTGCTGCTAAATTACCGAAGGCAGTTAAGTTTTCATTGTTTGGTTCTATCCCTGCCTGAAAGAATCTTATAAAAGCCTCAGTGACATTGGCTAACTGAAAAGGGGTAGTTGCAGTAAACTCTTCTACTGTTTTGAAAGCTAACCGAGCATTTTCTGCACTCCCTGTTACTGCTCTTAGTGTAGCCTCTAAATCTTCAAACTGTCTTGATGTATTAGTAATGCCCCTAAAAAGTGAAACACCACCAACTGCTGCTAAAAGTTTTGTAAAACCACCCAGAGGGACTAGTGCTGCTTTTGCCTGTTTGCCTGTTTCACCTAATCTTCTGTTAGTTTCTTGCAGACCTTTACGCAGTTCTTTGGTCTCTGCTCTTATCTCTACTATTAATTGGTCAACTGTTGTAGCCATTAGTCAGGGTATAACTCCATTAAGTCTTGTAATTCATCTATATCCAATGGCTCTTCTTTTGAACTTGCATTGAATTCCATAAAGCCATCAATGGCTTCATAAGTTTCATGTGGGGAAAGATTCCAGAATTCACTGGGTTGGATTCCTGCCATGCCAACGAGTATTTGAAAGTACCTTGTGATTGGCAACTCATCAGCGACTAATCCTCGTTTTTTTTTGTGTCGTCCTCGTCTGAGTTTGTTCTGGTTAAAGTATCGGTAAGCATTTGTGCTACTGCTCTTGTGCTTTCAATAATACCGATATCTTCTACGATGGCTTTGACATCTTTCTCTGAAACATCATTACCACCACCTCTCAAGCCTTTATGCAAAACAGTTAAAATGCTTGATAGAGAAACATTGGAATTAGCCATCTCTGTACATAGCTTAATTATTCCCATGCCTGTTGATTGTTCAATTGCAACAATTGAATCTAAAGTGAGTCTTGCTGTATATTCTTTTTGATCTAAAAAGACCTTAATCTGACCCTTGTTTAGATTGCTCATTAGCTTTCTCCTTGATTCCTTTTGGAATATCTAAAGTTAAATAAATAAGATCATCTCTTTCATCAATAGTTGAATCTAAAACTTTGAAAGTTTTTCCATCAACCTCAATTTCAGAAATATCTTTACCTAATTTATTAGGGGCAGAAAGGACACCTTCATCAAGACTTGCCTGTATAGTGTCCTTGCCCTTTTTAATCTCTACAGTCTTAAACATCTTATGCTGCTGAGAATGTGATTGCCCCACTAGATTCTAGCGTGACAGAGTAAGTAGCTTCACCATTGTACTCACCTGCAAACTCAAGAGAAGTTACTTGAAAACTTCCTGTATAAGTTCCCAGATCAGGAATGATAAAATCGTAAGTGTTAAATACAGATTCCCCAACTGATGTTCTTAGTTGTTGCTCAGATGTGCTGTCTGTGAAAACACCAGACCCAGTTATTGTCATGGATTGTATTCCACCTTGAGCCAAAAGAGTTCTTTTGTTTGAAGAATCCTTATTAGTAATATCAACCATTTCATCATTCAAAGTAATTGAAGATGATCGCAAACCACCAATAGTGACTTTACTACCGCTTACTGTAGCTTTGATGAGAACTGCTGAACCTTTCTGTGCTGCCATAATTTATCTCCTATTATGAAGTTCCTAAAATTATTGCACGGAATCGCATGACACCATGTCTGGTAATCCCATCTGGGTCCCTAATTATATCACTAAATTCAAACCTAAAATTAACAAGATTAAATCCTGTGACACTTAAACTACTATCATGCAGTAAAGTGTGAATTCTGTCCATAATATTTTTGGTTTCCTTTGCCCCTGCATACTGGGACCAAACATGAATATTAATAGTGAACTCACCACCATCTACATCTTTTGTTCCGTAATCAATTGCTGTTTCTTCTCCTATCTGCACAAATGGATAGGACGCTGTTTCAACCACCTCATCATAGACACCTGCACCAAGTGTAGTTGTAAGGTTGCTGTCATTATTCAAGGTAGAATAAAGAGTGGTTTGTAAGGCAAATTGTCCAATACTCATTTGTCTATTATGCCCTCTCTCACAAATATCTCTTTTATTTTCTTTGCGTTCCTATCTAATGATGGTTGCATGAATGGTCTTGCTGCCATGTTTCTAGTACCGAACTCTAAATGTTTTGAATAAGGAGCAGCAGAAATAATCTGACCAATGACTGTTTCCCCTTCTGTCGTAACTTTTGTTGATACATTACTTACAAGAAAACCAGTATCAGTTGCAGGATATTCTCCTGCTGCAGATGCAATAGAACCATCACCTCTATCTCTACCAGTCTTTACACCTCTTGCTATCCCATCAACAACTGTATTTCTGACAACCATTGCAGATTTATGGACAGCAACTTTTGCGTCACCTTTTTGATAATCTCTTATCCTTTGTTTGTTTCTGTTTTGAATAGCTTTGAGATTCTTAAATTTACCTGTCAATTTGCTACCCCTTCTTCGCAGATTAACATTAAATATCTATCTCTTTCGTCTATGTTTCTGATACCTCTTATGTTGAAGTTTCTTGTTCCGTACTGTATGCGGTAATTTGTGCCTATATCACTGCGAAAACGGATCGTGATGTGATGGGTTTGTGATTCTTGAACTTTACCCTGTCTGACCCCCTCTTTGTTGCTGACGGGCTTTATATTCGCCCAAAGCAAAGCAAGGGTTGTAAAGGTTTTTGCAGCTCCGCCCCCTGTATCTGTCGTATGGGAGGGCGATTGTAACTTGACTTGATGTCGCATCATGCCAATGCTCATCTTAACCTACCGATAGGAGAGTATTAGAATACAAACCCTTCATAACTACATATGGGGCATAAAGTTTTTGCATTGATGGTGGGTAAGCCTGAGCCGAATACATATCGCCCCTGTGTTCATACAAGTGTGCTATGTGTTGCAACATCCCCAACCTTATTGGCTCTGGAATAGCATAAGGAGAGGTATATCCTGAGACATACACAATCTTGATGGCATTTGCTACTCGTAGAGCAGTTGGGAATGTTTCTCCGTTCCTTAAAACAACTCTTGATGGTTCTCTTACATTGTCTAA
>VMHT01116321.1_pt1 | contig 37616 bp, 55 predicted proteins | sample 4693611 | NCBI WGS metagenome assembly VMHT01 (sample SAMN12280063, study PRJNA550983) | marine metagenome | isolation source: seawater sampled from same location over 5 years 0.02-0.2 micron viral filtrate | place: USA: collected off the coast of southern California halfway between the port... ...
ACCTTGTCAAGGTCAGGCATGTGATCCTTCAGCTTCACATAGCCCATGAAATCAGCGCAAGCCGCACGGCCTACCTGACCAGTGATGGCCTCCGCCTGTTCGATTGGCGGTAACTGCCAGCCCAAGATTGTTGACACCCGATCCCATGAGCGCGGTGACGGTGACGCATTCGCATCACGATCAAACTTATGCAGGAACTCAGGGCGTGACCGCAAGAAGCCAGTCACATCCTCATGCACCTTGTGAGCCATGAAATAAGCGATAGTATCCTCAAGATCAGCCGAAATCTCCAAGAACATCAGGCGGTCTTTGAGGTGGCTTGGCATGTTGTTTGTGCCAGCCCGATCACTTGTGCGGTTGCCAGCGGCTACGATAGCCACGTTGTCAGGCAGCTTGAACTCGCCAATCCTACGCTCATTCACGATCTGAGCCGCCACGTTCTGATTTGAAACCGGAGCCTGTGGCAATTCGTCCAAGAAGCAATAGACCGCTTCCATCTTGGAAGCCATGTCAGTGATCTTGGCTAGCCAATGCGGCATGATCCGCTTTGCATCACCGTCAACCAAGGCAATGATGCCTGCTAATTCGGCGGCATCATACTGTGCGAGCGAGAGAATGTAGCAGCCATGCTCACGCTCTTCGGCAATTTGTTGAATGACTGACGTTTTACCGAGACCAGCACCGCCGATCAGGTAGGGGATAACACGCTGGGCATCACGGCCTGTCGCGTTTTGAATTTGGCTATCGATTGATGCCGCTACGATATTCTTTGCTTGTGACAGTTTCATCACATTCTCCTAAAGTTGAAAAAAGAAGAGGGGGCAAAGCCCCCATTATTAGATCTGGTCAACGACATCGTTTACTGTGTCGTTTTCTTTTTTGACTGCCTTGCCAGCCTCTTTGGCCGCATCAGCATTGGCGTGGTATGTGGCACGCTCTGCCTCAAGTATGCGTAACGCATCAAAGAAATCAACCAACTCTGCATCAGTCAAGCCGTCCTTCCACTTGTCACCCTGCACGACTTTGCCATTTTCTTTTTTGGTTGACCATTTGCCTATGACCTTCTCGGCAAGTATCTCAGCGGCAGTTTTTCCATCATCAGGTGATACAGCCTTTGCAAGCTTGGCCTCAGATGTAATGCCTTGGTCATTGAATAAAGCCATCACAGCGGTTGGCGTGGTGTTATCACCAAAGCCAAACTTACGCTTAGCAGCTACAGAATTCTCTAGGTATTTTTTGGCGGTGGCATCCTTGCAGCCGCCACGTGTGGTCAGGTCACCGTTCACAGTTTTTGAAATGCTGCGTGGTAAATTGCCCTTGTCTGTCAGGGCTATGCCTGAGATTGCGCTGATCAACTCAGCATACGTTGCCAGCTTGGTAGCATTCACCTGTTCAGTGACCATCTTTGCGTCACCCTTGAGGCCAGACAATGTGCCTTCGTTAGCGGCAACGGTTGAAACAGTATTCGCGGATAGTGAAAAAGTTTGGTTAGCCATGGCGGCAGTCTCCATAAAAAGTTGAAAAGTAGCAGGACGCTACGACACCGCAGGGTGCGGTGTTTCGCTGGTGTCCTACGCCAGCATCATCAGGTAGCTAAGCTTGGAAATTGTAATAGTGATTTGGGTATTCAGCCTCATACTTTGCCGAATAGGCGGGGTGTGCCTCTTCAAAATCGACAACCTTGTCTGCGGCTTCGATCATAATTTTTACTTCGGTTGGGTTGTTTGTCGGCTTGTAACCCTTGAGATAAATTGAAAGCATTGCTTCGTAAGCCTTGACGTATTCAGCATAGGTCATTATGCGGTCTCCCTTTTAGCTTTGACGCGCTTCAATTCAAAGGCGCGTCTCATTGATGCATTCGACACAACTTCAAACGTGTCATCACTGCCACAGTGTGGGCAGTCATCGTCAATCACATCACTAAATTTAGTGAAGCAAGATAAACAAGCGAACCATTTAAGCATTGTGCAATCTCCTATTTGCCGGTGAATACTGAAGGGTTTGAATGATTTGGTCTGACGCTGAACTCGCCGCAGTCGCTGGTGATCAGGAACTCATTTGGCGAAAGCTTCAACGCGCGGCATACAGTCACGATTTGCTGCTTGGCCTCTGCCATGTCTCGCACGATTGCCTTGTCGTGCTTAACGATAAAGCGGCTAGTCGAAAGCTTGGTGATATCCCGAACGGTGTTTGTGATTGTCAGCATTATGCAGTCTCCCTGTTTCGCGTGTCTTTTCAAAGCATGGGTACGATCCCATACGACAGGATGGGGCAAATTGTCAGCCTGCCCCAAACACCGCCCAGTCGGTTGTTTTGAACTTTGACCCAGTCGCTTCAGGCATTGGATTGCCACTGTCGCATTCTTTGGGGGGTCTGGCATCCATCACGCTGGAAGTGGGCGGAACATCTGGTCTCAGGGGCAAGCAGTGAAAGGGTGCTTCGTAAACCGTTGCCAACGTCCGGCAGTGGGGTTCCCTGAGTGTCGCTGGGCTACCAACCCAATGTGCGCTTGCGGTGTGTGCCTCCTCTGGCGGTTGAAAAATGGGCATAGCGTTGCCCCTCACCCTTAAATAGGCTTTTTGACCTTGGATTGCAAGCTATTTGATTACGTTTATTTACATTATTTTACATTTATTTATAGATGCGTCTGTGATGCAGTGTGGAAGCTAAAAACGCCGCTGGCTTCTTTTAGGTGTGAATGTACCCAAAACACCCCAAAGGCCGTCAGTGGGCCTCTATGGGCGATTAAAGGCATAGTAAAGTTTTGGGGGTGCCTACAGGTTCCATAGAACTTTTTGAAATGGTAAAATGACAAAAGTCAAAACCGCGTATGCAGTCCGCCAAGGACATAGCGTTGCGCTTATAGGGGATAGAACACATGGCAAAGAAGCCAACACATTTAAGGGTAGTGGGAAAAGAAGAGAGACCATTGACAGGGAAGCAGGAAGCATTCGCAAAGCTGGTGGCTAGTGGGTCAATGCTCAGTGATGCCTACAGGGAATGCTATTCGGCTGACAATATGAAGTCTTCCACTTTGTGGAGTGAGGCTTGCCGCCTTGCACAAAACCCCAAGGTGTCCACAAGGATAAAGGACATTCAAGCCGATATGGAGCAATCGCAACGCATGAGGCTACTCAGACGAGAGGAATGGGTTTTGAAATCACTTCAAGAGGAAGCGGTATCGGCTGACAATGCCTCTTCCAGAATTAGGGCGTTGGAGCTGGTTGGGAAGACGGTGGGTATGTTCACAGATAGGGTGGAGCAGTCCGACACGACAGAGCGGTCAGCGTCCGATATCGAGCGAGATCTGAGGGCGAAACTTGATCGGCTGATCGGCTCGTGATTATGGCCGGATCGGGACTATCTGGTTTTCGTTGGGGGCTGGCTTCCTATTCACGAAGCCTTGGTGACCCCACCTACCCCCTTCCACCCCATATAGTCATGCGCCTACCCACGCACCCTACATGAGGTTCTGCACATACGATGACAGGTATTTTCGTAAAACCTTCCCCTTGTGTAGGTGTATGCACCATTGATGAGTGTAGTAATCTGTGCCTAGGGTGTAACAGGACTATGGAGGAGATAGTCCTTTGGGGCGATTTAACGCCCTCTGAGGCGGTCTTGATGATGGAAGTGGTGCGTACCCGTACCCTCTTTCTTTGGCAGGCGTGGGAGGAGCTTGAGAGACCTACCCTTCAGTAAGAAAAAAGGGTAGGAATCCTAGGTGGTAAAAAATTTTTTTTAAAAAATTTCAAATTGGAAGTCTCTGTACTTAGGTGACCCATAACTTTTGGAGGTCTCTGTACTTAGGTGACCCATAACTTTGGGATCTAGGTGTTTTCCCCATATGGGTCTTCTAATTTTTCCCTGTTTGACTTCTCGCCTTCGGCCTTTGATTTTCTCTCGCAGTCTATCTTGAATAGCATGTTGATAGAGTATTGACCCTGTAGCCTGTATGTCTCACATATCTTTCTTGCCTGTTCTGCCGCAAGAGCTGAGTGCGTTGGATTTGTCATTGGCTCGCCGTTTATACCCACACAATAGAACATATCGTGATTATCGTTTGGCCTTCTTAATACCGAATAAACCATTTTGTCCCCCTACTGGTTTGTCACTATGACCCACTTCACATCATTTTCTGTGCTTGTGGTTCTGAAATTTCCTGCCTTTGACCAGTCTATCTGCTCTATGCCCTCGTCAAATACGTAGTTTATCTGTTTATCTTCCATGACCTCTACATCATCTGTCTTGTTGTAGTGGTGCATTCCGTATGCCAAAGCACCTAAAATTAGTAACGCTTCCATTTTTGTCTCCTAAGTTCCATATAACTTTTTCGGCGATAGTGTGTAACCGAGAACATTGTAGCAAGCCTCAAGATCTGTGATCCTTGGTACAGTTCTTGTTCTCCAGTCTTTCAATGTGTTTTTATTGATGCCTGTCCTTTCGGACATATCAATCACACCTATTTGCTGGTGTCGCATTTTTTCAAACAGGTCTTTTACCATCGGGTTGCACCGATTGGGTATTGTGACCCTAGTATACCTCTCCCTCATTCACAGTCCTTTTCGCCAGCACAATTTACATCAAAGCAATGTACATCCATTTTGTAATATTCGTTTGTGTATGTAGATGCCCACATTCCCTTGTCAATCAGATATACACATTGTGCCTCTGTCATAGGCTGCTGTAGTGTAATCTGGTTTCCAATATATTCCCATTGTGCGCCGTTGTAGCCCCACATTGTTATGACAAGAACATATAAACTTTCCATATTACCAGTTGTTATCTATTGATTCGATAACATCTTCCCACTCAGCCATTTTTCTTAACTCTTCAATTACCGCTTCGACAATGTCTGAATGCTCTCCAATGCCAGACGGGTTTTGAATGTAAACATCAATGTTTGTTTTATGCACGGCTATTTTGCCCTCGGCGTATTTTCTTGCAGCACCAAGAACGTCAGGGTGTGTATCACGCATCGTCATCTCCCAAAGTAAGGTTCCCGTATGCTTCTTTAGCAGCTTGCTCTAAATCATCTTCTGCATAAAGATTATCAAATATTTGATTAACATCAAGTGTATAGTCAAGATCTGATTTTGAATAGTGAATATGCTGGGATGGCAGGAAGTCTGGTGCGCCTTCACCTGTCTCAAACCAAGCTGGGTGTGTCACCCTTACCCGATTGTTTGGAAGTGCCACTATGTTACCTGTCCATTTGCCTGCATCCAGTAGCTCTAAGACGTGGCTTTGTTTGTGCTGTGCTGGATCATCGGCTATCTCGCTATCGGTGTAATCGACAGTGAAATAATATTTTGCCGGATAGAACTCGCCATCAACCTTTACAAGCCAAGGGCATGGTGTTGCTCTGTTGAGTGTGTAAACAGCGTGGGTGTGTGACATGCAGTCCCAAGGCTGTGCAGCATGCACTGGCATTGGCTCAGGCCATTCATCAAACGGTGTGTCCCCGACTAACGCAGTTATCGGCATTCTGGCCCACATGGCACCGCCGTGAACATTTGGCTCGTCTTCGTCATCTGTTTCACAACCTGTGAAAATAACCTGAAAGCTCAGGCACCGATTTGGCATTGTTGTCACAGCAATACACATGGCGTGTAAGAACTCGCCGTGGTAGTTCACATGATTGCATGTATATTCACGCCGTACCCAACACTTGAAGTGTGGTATATTACTCTGTAAAAAAGGCATCTTTGTCTCCCGAAAAAACCCTTAGTTAGTATATTATAATATATTAATCATATATTATATAATATATTATATATATTAGGGAGAAAAAAATGAATTGTTGGCACTGTAAAACAGAGCTTATCTGGGGTGGAGATCACGACATTGAAGAAGAGGATGATTCGTACTCAATGGTAACAAACCTGAGTTGCCCCCAGTGCGGTTCTCACGTTGATGTATATTATCCAAAAGAAAACATGGACGGGGATAGCTAATTGGGTTTATAGAAGATATACTTTAGTGGGGTGTAAGTCTCCCAACACCCCCGGCGGGTTGAGCGAGTCCTCTCCGCTCCCCGCCGTTATTATTTTAAAGAGGTTGGTATGTCTGACAATATTATACAGTTTCCTAATAGCAGTATGCCTACTGATGACGATCCTCTTGAGCCTAATGAAATGCTCAATAACATCTGTGAAGAAATCGACATGATGGAGGCTCTTGTTGTTGGTTGGACGAAAGAGGGAAGGTTATTTGTTGGCACATCACATGGAAAAGCCCCTGATATGGTATTTTTATTGGAGTTAGCAAAGTCGGTTTTGCTTACAAGATGTTTGGGAGAAGAGGATGTTTGAAGCTGCAATACTGGTTTGCCTTGCCTCTCTTCCTGATTTTTGTGTTGAGTTGATAGATGACAGAGGGCCATACTCAACAAATCAACAATGCGTAGAGAGGGTTGCTGAAATGATACAGGACACCAAAAGATTCGGGCCAGAGTATTTTACAGCAAATTATAAATACCACTGTGAAAAATTAGACATGCTAGGCACATGAAAGAACTAGCTGCCGTAAAATCAAAAATCAATCAACTGCCCCTAGAAGATCAAAAAGAAATGCTTGATCTTTTACTTGAGCTTGAGAACGCAAAAGAAAAAGAAGCCTCAAGAGAGGACTTTTTATCCTTTGTAAAAAAGATGTGGCCTGCATTTATTGGCGGTAAACATCACGAGGTTATGGCAGATGCGTTTGAGCGTGTCGCAAATGGTGATTTAAAGCGCCTGATAATAAACATGCCCCCAAGACACACAAAGTCTGAGTTTGCGTCCTTTTTGTTTCCGGCTTGGTTTTTAGGTAGATACCCAGAAAAAAAGATCATTCAAACTGCACACACAGCAGAACTTGCTGTAGGATTTGGTCGTAAGGTTAGAAACCTTATTGGTCAGGAGGACTTTCAACAGGTCTTTCCGGGTATAGAACTGTCCTCTGACTCGAAAGCTGCTGGAAGATGGAACACAAACAAGCGGGGTGACTATTTTGCTATTGGTGTTGGTGGTGCAGTTACTGGTAAAGGTGCTGACGTTCTCATTATTGATGACCCCCACTCGGAGCAGGAGGCGGCACTGGGGGCTTACAACCCAGAAGTCTACGACAAAGTCTACGAATGGTACACATCAGGCCCAAGACAGAGACTACAACCGGGTGGGTCTATAATAATTGTTATGACAAGATGGTCTACAAGAGACCTGACGGGCAAAATAATTAAATCTGTGACCCAAAGAGAGGGTGTTGATGACTGGGAAATCATAGAGCTTCCAGCAATTATGCCCTCTGGTGACCCCTTATGGCCTGAGTTCTGGCCTTTAGAACAATTAGAGGCTCTAAAAGCTGAACTACCAGTCTCAAAATGGTCTGCACAGTACCAGCAAGACCCAACTTCTGAAGAAGGTGCGTTAATTAAGCGTGAATGGTGGCAGGAATGGGAAAAAGATAGCCCTCCATCCTGTGAAGCCATTATTCAAAGCTGGGATACGGCCTTTTTGAAGACACAAAGAGCCGATTATAGCGCCTGTACCACTTGGGGAGTGTTTCAACACCCTAATGAAAGTGGTGATTTGCAGCCAAATCTGATATTATTGGATGCATACAAGGAAAAACTGGAGTTTCCAGAGTTAAAACGCGCTGCGTATGACAAATATTGGGAGTTTGAGCCAGATCAGATGATTGTTGAGGCAAAAGCCTCCGGTTCTCCTTTAATTTTTGAGCTTAGGGCTATGGGAATACCTGTGACAGAGTTTACTCCGTCAAGAGGACAGGACAAAATAGCCCGTGTAAACGCTGTTAGTGATCTTTTTGCTAGTGGTGTGATATGGTGTCCACCAACTAGGTGGGCTGATGAGGTAATAGAGGAATGTGCTGCTTTTCCGGCTGGAGACAATGATGACTTGGTTGACTCTACAACTCAGGCGTTGCTGAGGTTTCGTCAGGGCGGGTGGATTAGAAGCACTATGGATGAATGGGATGATGAACCAAAGTATAGAAGACCAGTTTCATACTACTGAGGATAAATCAGGAACATATAGATTTATTCCGCACAAAGAGATAAAAAGTTTTAAGAGTTTAGGGTGGAAAGTTGTAAGTAACATGAGAGGCTCCCATCATGCCCGTCATGCTGTTATAATGAAAAAACCCGACACCGAGAAAAAGGAAATATAAAATGGCTATTGAAAAACCAATGGTGCCATCATCCGTTGATGTTGAGGGTACGGATGAAATTAGTGTTGAGGTTGTTAATCCTGACGCTGTTAGCATCGGTGATGAAGACGGGGCCATGATTATTGATTTTACAGGAGACATTGCAGAGGAGGTCATGGGGCCAGACCATGATGCGAACTTAGCAGAGTTTATTGAAGAGGCTGATTTGCAGGCTTTAGCCTCTGAATTGGTAGAGGACTTTATCTCTGATCGTCAGTCAAGAAAGGACTGGGCTAGGTCGTATGTAAAAGGTCTTGATCTTCTTGGTATGAAGATTGAGGAAAGAACGCAGCCTTGGCAGGGAGCTTCAGGCGTGTTTCACCCTATTCTGACAGAGGCAACAGTAAGATTTCAGGCTCAGGCTATGGGTGAGATATTCCCTGCGTCCGGGCCAGTAAGAGTTAAACTTGTTGGTAAAAAGGACTATGAAAAGGTACAGCAGGGCGAAAGAGTCGAGCATGAAATGAATTATCTCCTTACGGAGGAGATGACAGAGTATCGTGATGAAACAGAACAAATGTTGTTCAGGCTTCCTCTTGCAGGATCATCTTTCAAAAAAGTTTATTATGATCCAATCATGGAGAGACCATGCGCCATGTTTGTTCCTGCTGAGGATTTTGTTGTTTCTTACGGAGCTTCGGATCTGATGACATGCCCTCGTTACACTCATGTAATGAAGAAAACCCCGAATGAAATAGTAGAGCTTCAGGTTAATGAATTTTATTTAGACGTAGATCTTCCAGATCCTGAACCAGATATTTCTGACATACAGGAAAAGTATGATGAAATTGAAGGCGAGATGGCTGTCCTTGAAGAGGATGACAGGCACACCTTGCTTGAAATGCATGTTGATCTTTTGATGCCTGAGCCTTTTGAGGATGAAGATGGCATAGCTAGACCTTACATCGTAACCATAGATAAGTCCTCTGAGACCATCTTGGCGATTAGGAGGAATTGGTATGAGGACGATTCTAAAAAACGTAAAAGACAACACTTTGTTCACTACAGATACCTACCGGGGCTTGGGTTCTATGGAACGGGTCTTATTCATCTTATTGGTGGTCTTGCTAAAAGTGCCACAAGTATTCTTCGTCAACTCATTGATGCGGGTACACTTTCTAATCTCCCCGCTGGTCTTAAAGCTCGCGGACTTCGTATTAAGGGTGACGATTCGCCTCTCATGCCGGGTGAGTTCCGCGATGTTGATGTACCGGGTGGTGCAATTCGGGACTCGATTGCATTCCTTCCTTACAAGGAGCCATCATCGGTATTATATCAACTTCTCGGAAACATCGTGGAAGAGGGGAGACGGATTGGCTCCGTTGCTGACGTACAAATTGGTAACCTCAACCCGCAAGCTCCGGTCGGAACTACGCTCGCGCTAATGGAGCGAAGCATGAAGGTTATGTCTGGCGTTCAGGCCAGAATACATCATTCTTTAAAAAATGAGCTTAGACTACTTGCAAAAATAATAAGGGATTACATGCCGCCACAGTATTCTTATGAAGTTGACGGTGATCACAGCAGGCAACAAGATTTTGATGGCCGTATTGATGTAATACCCGTCTCTGATCCTAATGCCGCAACAATGTCTCAGAGAGTTGTTCAGTATCAGGCTGCTATGCAACTAGCTCAACAGGCACCACATCTTTATGATCTTGGTAAATTACATCGTCAGATGCTTGAGGTTCTGGGTATCAAGGATGCTGGAGAAATAATTAAACTTCCAGATGATATTGAATCAGCAGATCCTGTTAGTGAGAATATGTCTATTTTGAAACAAGAGCCAGTCAAGGCATTTAAGTATCAGGATCACGAGGCACATATTTCTGTACATTTGGCTGCTGCTGAAGATCCAAAACTAAAAGAGATTGTTGGTCAATCACCGTTTGCTGGCGCAATACAGGCTGCTTTAGCTGCTCACATAACAGAGCATGTTGCATTCCAGTACAGAAAAGAAATAGAGAAAAACTTGGGTGTTAGTATGCCTGATGAGAATGCGCCCCTTCCAGACGATGTTGAGCTTGAGCTTAGTAGACTATCTTCTGAGGCCGCACAAAAGTTGCTCCGCAAGGATCAGGCTGAAATGCAGCAAAAAGAAAACATGAAACAACAGCAAGACCCTCTTACTCAAATTCAACAAAGAGAGCTTGGTCTTAAAGAGGCTGAGTTTGCACATAAAAAAGAAATGGATATCGCTAAGTTGCAGGCTGATATGCAGTCGAAGTCTCAAAATATTACCATGCAAAAGGATAGGCTTGCGTCAGAAGAACAAAGAGAAGGTGCTAAACTCGGAATAAAAATAGCAAGCGAGCTTGAACAATCACAAAAAGAAGATATAAGAGAAGGCACTGAAATTGGATTGGAAATAGCTAGGGAGCTAAGTAACAGAAATGGCGAACAATGATACAGTATATTCACCAATCAAAGCCAAGATTAGAGAGTATCTAAATGCTCTCGCTGACCATATGGCCTGCGGTGGGTGCAAATCCTTTGAGGAATACAGGGAAGCTGTGGGTAAAGTTGAGGCTCTCGCTGCTGTTGAAAGAGACATTATCGACTTGGAAGAAAAATTCATCAACGACTAGGACTTCCGTTTCAGGCAAGTGTATTGTATATTGTAAACAATACTATTCAGGGGGCTGTCCCTGCACGGCGCTGTGAGCCTTAATCACTGCAAGGAGATCAGATGTATTCTGCAAGCAAAGAAGTCAACGAAACAGTTGCAAATAAAATACCCGTACCCGCTGGGTATAAACTTTTGATTAAACCACTTGAAGTCAAAGAAAAAACAGACTCAGGCATCTATATGCCGGACGCACTGAAGAACGCGGAGCAAACCGCATCAGTGATAGGGTTTGTTGTTAAAGCTGGGCCTGACGCATACAAGGACGCAGATAAGTTTCCTAACGGCCCGTATTGTAAAGAGGGTGACTTTGTCATCTTTCGATCCTATTCCGGCACACGGTTTAAGATTGAAAAGCAAGAGTTCCGTCTTATCAATGATGATACAGTAGAGGCTGTTGTCGATGACCCAAGAGGATATTCAAGAGTATGAGCGAGCCACAAGCCGTTGCTCAGGCTGAAGAGCAGGAAAAAGTTACCGATAACTTTCAAGAAGTGGAAGATAGCGGTTTTGAGTTAGAGATCATTGAGGACACTCCTGAAGAGGAGAGGCCTCGCCGTGCAGAGGGTGCTGAACCAAAAGTACCTGATGATACTGAGATCGAACAATATAGCGATAATGTGCAGAAGCGCATTAAGCAGTTAAAATTTGAATACCATGAAGAGCGTAGAAGAAAAGAAGAAGCCTCTAAAATGCAAGATGAGGCTGTTAGCTACGCTAAACAGGTATATGAAGAGAACCAAAAACTTCGCAAAGCATTGGAAGATGGCGAGGGTGTTTTGGTGGAGCAGGCTAAGGGCCGAGTAGACGCAGAGCTTGATAAAGCAAAGAACGAATACAAGGCCGCTTATGAAACTGGAGATCCTGATGCGTTAATTAACGCTCAAGAAAAACTTAGCAAGCTCCAAAATGAAAAGTTTAGAGTGGAGTCTTACAAACCTAAGAAGCGAGAGGCACCTGCTCCAGAGCCTATAATCAGTAAGCCCAAGGTGGTAGAGCCTGATGCAAAGGCAAAAGATTGGGGTGTTAAAAACGCTTGGTTTGGTGAAGACAGCGAAATGACAGGTTATGCTTTTGGTGTACATGAAAAACTTGTTAAAGAAGGTGTCAACACAAAAAGCGATCAGTATTATGAGCGCATTGATGAAGCAATGCGTAAAACATTCCCAGACAAGTTTGATGAGCAAATTGAGGAAGCACCTGTTCGTCAAACTGGTTCCGTGGTTGCCCCCCAGAGCAGGAGTGCAAAAAAACCACGCAGAGTGCAACTAACCTCAACACAAGTCTCGCTCGCCAAAAGACTTGGCCTTACGGCAGAACAATATGCGGCGCAACTCTTGAAGGAGTCTTCAAATGTCTGATAGAAGCCCACGCACTAATGACACTCGCGCTACTGCGGAGCGTCCTAAAACTTGGAAACGTGCTGGTACGCTACCAACCCCCGAATCCCGCGATGGAATAAAATATCGTTGGATACGCACCTCAACTCTGGGTAATAGCGATAATACTAATGTTTCTTCTAAGTTTCGTGAAGGCTGGATACCAGTCAAAGCTGAAGATCATCCTGAGTTACAAGTGTTGCCTGATATCGACTCTCGATTTCAAGGTAATGTTGAGGTTGGAGGATTGCTCTTATGCGAAAATTCAGCCGAATATGTAGAATCTCGCAGTCAAGCCCACAGGGAAATGAACAAGAATCAAATCGAATCTGTGGACAATAACTTTATGCGAAATTCTGATTCTCGTATGCCCGTTCTGCCCCCAGAACGAAGCACAAAAACAACCTTTGGCAAGTGACCTGAGCGGGAGCTTGCCGTAGATAATAAGGAGGGACAATCATGTCCGCTACTGCCGCTCCCTTTGGACTGCGCCCAGTAGGAAACCTCGGAGGTAACTATAACGGTTCCTTCCGTCAGTATCCTATTCTGAGTACAGAATCCACAGCGATTGTTTTTGGTGATGTCGTCAAGCTAACTGATGCTGGCACAACCACCACAATCCAGAAAGATACTGGCACAACTTCTGCCACGCCTATTGGTATCTTTATGGGCTGTCGCTACACAGATATCAGCACTGGTCAGACCCAATTCAGCCAAGTTTGGTCTGGCGCTGCCCATACAAATGGTATGGTTTATGTTGCTGATGATCCGAATATCCTTTTTACAATCCAAGCTGACTCAACCGTCAATGATGACGATATCGCAGCTAACTGCGCTCTTGTGCAAGGAACCGCAAATACCACTTTAGGTATTTCACGGGTTTCTTTGGACATCAGCACAGCCGCAACAACTGCCGCTCTCCCGATTCGTGTCGTGGATTTCTTAGGTGGTTTTGACGGTGATGAAAAGGGAACAGCATTCCCAATTATGGTATGCAAGTTTAATACTGGTCATCAACTCGGAATCGGTGTCGTTTCTGGCAACGCTCCATCAGCAGCTTAAGAAAGGAGTTGTAATATTATGGCTATTTCTCGCGCCCAGCTCCTTAAGGAGCTTCTGCCCGGTCTAAACGCATTGTTCGGCCTTGAGTACGGCAAGTACGAAAACGAACATTCGGAGATCTATGAAACCGAAACTTCAGAGCGTAGCTTTGAGGAGGAGGTCAAACTTTCAGGCTTTGGTGCTGCACCAGTTAAGCAAGAAGGTTCACAGGTCTCATTTGACACGGCTCAAGAGTCTTTCACAGCTCGCTATAACCATGAGACCATTGCTATGGGCTTTTCGGTTACAGAAGAAGCTATGGAAGATAACCTGTATGATTCTTTGTCTGCTCGTTACACTAAAGCCCTTGCACGGGCAATGGCGTACACAAAGCAGGTCAAGGCAGCTTCATTGTTGAACACTGGTTTTGATACCTTCACATCTGGCGATGGCGAGTTTCTTTTTGATACTGACCACCCGACAGTTGCTGGCGGTAACAACGCTAACCGTCCATCAGTAGCCGCTGACTTGAATGAGACATCATTGGAAGATGCTGTTATCAACATTGCAGCTTTCGTTGACGAGCGTGGTCTTTTGATCGCAGCCCGCCCACGCAAGTTGATTGTACCGCCTGCATTGATGTTTGTTGCAACTCGTTTGCTCCAGACTGAAGGCCGCGTAGGTACTGCTGATAACGATCTGAACGCTATTCGTTCAAACGGTTCGATTCCAGAAGGTTACACTATCAATCACTACCTGACTGATACAGACGCCTTCTTTATCACAACCGATGTTCCAAACGGCATGAAGCACTTTGTTCGTACTCCAATGTCAACATCTATGGATGGTGACTTTGATACAGGCAATGTTCGCTACAAGGCCCGTGAGCGTTACAGCTTCGGTGTATCAGATCCATTGGGCATTTATGGCTCACCGGGTGCTTAATTAAATTAAGCTAATACTATTTGATTGGGCGGCTTTCATGCCGCCCTTTCTTTTGCTATAATAAACGAAACCCTGACAGCCGCATCCTGTGGCTGACACTAGCCACGACAGGAGTGACTCAAATGGCTACTACTACTTTTACTGGAGCGGTACGCTCCAAAGGCGGATTTACCTCTGTAAGCCAAAACGCTACAACAGGTGCATTCTCCACTCTTTCAAGCATCAGCTCAACTGGTGTATCTTCCTTTGATGCGAACACAATGGCTGTAGAAGCTGGCACTGGTATTACAACTGGTAGCGGCACTGTCTATCGTAGCTCAGTGCAGCGTGTAGGCGGCATCATTACAACTCGTATTCTTATTGACCTGACTGGTCTACGCTCAACAGGTGGTGCAGACATCATTGGTGTCAACGGCACAGCACTTGTTTGTCACATTGGTCAGATTACTGCTGCGAAAAACGGCACCATCTTGACTGGAAGCATGGAGTGTTTTGAAGCACCTACTGGTGGTGACCCAGATATTAATGTGCATTCTGCAACAGAAGGCACAGGTGTTGAGGATGGGGCAATCGGTGATTTGACTGAAACGCTTCTTGTCAATGCTGGTGACGCTACACTAGGAAGTAAAGTTTACTTTACTGCCGTCCCCGCTGCCGATCAGTTCTTGTATCTAACAACAGGCGCAGCTACAGACGCTGATTACTCTGCTGGCAAACTCTTTATTGAATTGATGGGCTACGAAGCCTAATAATGAGAGGGGTTAATCCCCCTCTCCTTTTTATAAGGAGATTGAAATGGCAAGATCAGACGTAAAGGTTCAACTCATTAGCGATGAGGTGGCGGCAGACGATGATTTCATTGTTACGGCAGCTAGACCAAACACGGCAGCAACCCTAGCAAATTCGTCTTTTGCATCTGGAGGTGCAAGGCTTCTTGGTGTTACCACAACAGGCACTGGTGACAATGCTAAAACTAATACTATTGTTGGCACAGACGTTTTTGATAATGCGCTCACTGAAGTAATAGTTTCAACGGGTTCAGCCGCACAGGTTGATGGAACGAAGTTTTTTAAAACAGTAACTTCTATTACAAGCTCTGCACAATTCGCGGCAAACATAAAAGTAGGCTCTCTCGCCTCTGCCGCGCAGGCTGTTTTTGGCGGTCGAGTTAGGTTAAAAGGATATTCAATCGTTTCAGGTGGTACTGCTGGTGTAATTGAGTTTATTAACGGCACTCCTGAAGATGGGACTGTTTTATTTAAAGCCAGAACCATTGGAACTGACAATACAACGCTAGATAACACAATCCCAGAAGATGGCATTGTTTTTGAGAATGGGCTTTCTATCAAGTACACAGTGGGTACTATTGATATGATGAATATTTTCTATGCCTAGGAAAAAAGAAACACCGATCAGAACATCGGTTAAGTCCGGTAATTTTCGCGCCACTAAAAAAGGCGCGGGAATGACCGCTAAGGGCGTCAAGGCGTACAGGGCTGCAAATCCCGGAAGTAAGCTGAAGACAGCCGTCACAGGCAAGGTAAAGCCGGGTAGCGCGTCTGCTAAAAGGCGTAAGTCATTCTGTGCAAGATCAGCAGGTCAAATGAAAAAATTTCCAAAGGCTGCTAAGAATCCAAATAGCAGGCTTAGGCAAGCAAGAAAACGGTGGAAATGTTAATGAAACTTGAACAACAGCAAGTTCAGGAACTTACTGTAGAACAGGTTATGGCAGAGCTTGTGAAGCATGAGGCCGAATGCAATCTGCGATATCAACGCATTGAAGAGCGTCTTGATGACCATAAGGGTCACATGTGCAAGTTAGATCAGCGTCTATGGTGGATTGTTGGTCTTGTGATCCTTGCTCCATTTTTACAGAGATTACTGTAATGACAATTAGTAGAGCTTCAATGCAGAAACAGTTAAAGGGGAATAAGATGCCTAAAAAAATGAAAAAGAAGCCAGTAACAAAGGCGTTTATGGGTTTGTTGACATCATCGCCAGCTTTGAAATTTCTAAAAGACAAGGGAATTATGAGCGGTGGCGCTCTTGGTCTGGGGCAGTTGGCAGCAAAAAAATTAAGAAATAAAAAGAAAGGCTCCGCTCCTGCGCCAGCAGCAGCAGCTAAAACTATGGGTAAGAAAAACCCTATGGGTGATCCCGGTCAGTTTGCTCCAGCCACACCAATGACAATGAGTAAAGGTGGTGCCATGAAGCGTAAGCGTCCGATTGATGGAATCGCACAGCGCGGAAGAACAAGGGCAAAGTAATGCGCCGTAGGGATTACGCATCTGAGTATAAAAATTATCAAAGCAAGCCGTCTCAAAAAAAGAAAAGGGCTAGTAGGAATGCTGCGAGAAGAAAAATGATGTCTGATGGCAGAGTGTCTAAAGGTGATGGAAAAGATGTGTCCCATAAAAATGGCAACCCAAGGGACAACAGATCATCTAATCTAAAGGTTGTTAGAGCGTCTGTTAATAGATCGTTTAGAAGAACAAGCACGGCAAGAAAGGCCAATAGGAAGTCCTAATGGCGAGGAGAGTAGAAAGTGTACACATCAAGCGGAAACGGATTCGCCGTCCCGGCAAACACAAAAAGAATGTCAACAAGCGAAACAAAGTCAAAACATTCTTTGGTTAAGGAGCATTGCGGCCCCAGATGTCCTAGATGTCAAGGCAGCTTAAAAACAGTTAATGTACATGGTCACGATCAGTGTGTTGTTTGTGGATCTGTAATAGATGATTGTTGTCAAGGAGAAGTATTGTGCGAAGGTGTCCAACCAAAAAACCAGTAGCTATGAAGAGTGGGGGAAGTGCAACTGTAAAAAACCCAGTAGCTAAAGCTGTAAAAAAAATTAAACCAAGCATAGTAAAGCCAAAGAAAGGTAAGGGGTCTTACAATAGGAAGGCCTCTTCTTTTAGTTCTGGTGGTGCAGCAAAGGTAAGATCTGCTGGCAAGGATTATATGGCAAGCGTTAGGGCAAAGACTCCAGCAACTGGAGTAAGGGCCAAAGCAAGGCAAAAGGCCGCAAAAGAAAAGATTGAGAAAGATTTGAATAAATCCCGCAAGGGTTTTGCCACCCCAGCCAGACAAGCAGAATTGAAGTCAGGCGGAAACGTAAAGAAGAAGGTTGGCAAAGTAGTAAAGGCTCTAAAGAAAGCCTCTAAGTCACATGCTGGTCAGGCCAAGACACTATCTGCTCTTAAATTAAGAGAGGGTGGGTCTACAACAAAAAGAAAGCCAAAGTTAAAAACGCCAAAAGGCACGAAGGGATTTAAGGGAATCCAGCCTTTGAAACCCACTACCATGAGGGCAAGTAGATATGAGTCTGGTGGTGATGTTGAGCCAATGAAAAAGGGCGGCAAGACAAAGTCCCGTGTTAATGAAGCAGGAAACTACACAAAGCCCGCGTTAAGAAAAAGAATATTCAATAGAATTAAGGCTGGCGGAAAAGGTGGCGCTCCGGGTCAGTGGTCAGCAAGAAAAGCGCAAATGATGGCATCAGCTTATAAAAAAGCTGGCGGTGGATACCGAGACTAGATGTTCAGATATATATTATTTTGCGCCGTTGTTAATACTTCGTCAGTTGAAATAGAAACAGAAATAATAAGTATGCATGACACCATATCTGAGTGTCATGTGGCTAGTACGGTTCATGGCTTTGACAACGAAAAAGATCAGTGTTTTTGCATAGATATGGAACTTAGATAATATGATTGCAGAGACCCTCGCGGGTATATCATTATTCAAGGCGGCAGTTGATGGCATTAAAGGTGCTATCGGCACAGCTAATGATGTGGGTGATATAGCAAGTTATATAGATAATTTATTTGAGGGTGAAAAACAGGTACAGAAGTTAAGAAGTAAAAAATCAGGTGTTGGTGGTGTTGCTGATCAATTTGGTGTAAAATCAGTAGCAACTGAGGTTATTAATGCAAAACTTGCTAAAGAGCAAATGCAGGAAATAGCCTCTATGGTTGATATGAGGTTTGGTCACGGTACTTGGAAAAGTATAACTGAGGAAAGGGCCAAAAGAATAAGGGAAGCAAAGGAAGCGGCGGCAGCAGCCAAAAGAGAGCAGATAAAAAAACAAAGAGAGTTGGAAAATAACATAAAAATGGGTTTGGGTATTTTTGCTCTTACAATAATAATCATTGGTCTTTTTGTTTTTTTAATGGTTTCGGTAGCCGCAGCTCTTAATGTTTAAAAGTTATAGGGAACTTTATGCCGTTAAAAAAATCGCAAAGAAGTTTGAAGTCTTGGACTAAGCAGAAGTGGAGAACCAAGAGTGGAAAGCCGTCCACACAAGGGCCGAAGGCAACGGGAGAAAGATATCTTCCGGCATCAGCTATTAAAGCCCTCTCGTCTAAGGAATATGCGGCCACCACCCGTGCTAAAAGAAAAGCAACTAAGGCTGGTAAGCAGTTTGCAAAGCAGCCTAAAACGATACGAGCTAAAGTAAAGCCGCATAGGAAGGTCAAATAATGGCTGTTGTAACACCCGACCTACCAGAGATATTTGAAGAGGCGTTTGAAAGAGCGGGACTCTCTTTACAAACTGGGTATGATCTTAAAACCGCTAGGCGGAGTTTTAACCTTTTAACATTGGAGTGGCAAAATCGTGGACTTAATTTGTGGACTATCAATGCTGGGACGCAAGCTCTTACAGCAGGCACAGCAACTTATACGTTACCTACGGGAACGATTGACCTTATTGAGCAACAAATTCGTACAGGTACTGGCACGAATCAAGTCGATACTGACGTTCAGAGGATTTCGGTTTCTACATACGCTAAAACAAGCAATAAAAACGCTCAAGGCAAGCCTTCGCAGATCTTTGTGCAGAGACTGGCAACGTCTACAACTTTTACTCTCTGGCCTGTACCAGACAGTGCGGCATCGTATACGCTCGCTTATTACTACCTTCTGGGGATAGATGGGATAACTTCCGGTATATCTGGGACAGCCGCTGTACCACCTAGGTTTGTGCCTTGTCTGGTGACAGGATTAGCGTATTATATAGCTATGAAGAAACCAGAAGTGGCAAATAGGGTTGCCCCCCTAAAGCAGGAATATGAGTTCCAGTTTGAACTGGCAGCAAACGAGGACACTGATTCCTCTGCGTTAAAATTTGTACCATACGACACATTTTACCTAGGAGGGTAATATGCCTATAGTAATTAAAGAATTAGATCCCAAGACAGGAAAGCCAAAGTCAAAAGCAAAGAAAAAGAAGAATCCACCACAGGTTGCAAAAGGTGGCGGCATGATGAAGAAAAAGGGCATGCGCCGTGGCGGTATGATGAAGTCAAAAGGTATGGCTGCTGGTGGTAAACTTAAAATGGTTGAAAAAGATGGAAAGAAAGTTCCATTCTTTGCTGCGGACGGTAAGGGCAAAATGGCTGCTGGTGGTCGCATGAAGAAAAAAGGCATGAAAAAAGGTGGCATGATGAAGAAGGGCTACGCCAAAGGCGGGGCTGTAAAGGTTAAGTCAGGCGATACCCTGTCTCAGATTGCCAAGTCAAAAGGTCTTACTCTCAAGTCTTTGATGGCTGCTAATCCCGGAATCAAAAACGCCAATGAAATTCGCGTTGGACAAAGCATTAAGATGCCAACTGGTGGCGCAAAAACAAGGTCACAAATAGCATTTCAAAATGTCGATAAAAATCTAAACAGACGCGATAACGTTTATGCTGGAATGACAAAATCTTCTATGAAGGCACTAGCTGATGATACTGCGGCTAAAAGATCAAAGAAAGCTGGAACGCCAGTTTCTAAAAAACAGTCTGAAACAGCAAATAAAAGAGCTAGGGTAGGAACTCGCCTCAATCAGCTTGGCGCAATCAATAAGGAGCGTAGAGCAGCAGATGCCAGTAAAAAGCCGGTAAAAGCAAATAAAATACCGACTGGAAAAACATTAGCAAACACACCTAAGTCAGGTGCTGCTAAGGTTGCTGAAACTCGTATGGCTAGGTTGGCTAACAAAAACAAATTAGCCCGTAGAGCAGGTGGCGGTGCCATGAAGAAAAAAGGCTATGCTATGGGTGGAATGATGAAGAAAAAGGGTATGGCTAAAGGTGGTGTAATGCGCGGTACTGGTGCAGCCACAAAGGGTAAGCGCTTTGGACGCGCAGGCTAGTAAATGCCTAACGCGGTAGGAAAACACGCATATGGTGTATGTGATAAAACAGGGTTCAGATATAAGTTATCTGACCTTGTTTTTGAAATAAGAAACGGAACCAGAACAGGTATGCGTGTTGGAAAAGATGTGGTTGACCATGACCACCCGCAAAACTTCATTGGCAGGGTAAGAACCTCTGATGGTCAGTCACTGCCTAATGCAAGGCCAAATAGACTAGAGCCTGATGTAATTAATCTTTTGCAAGATAACCCGTTTACGACTGGCGCTTCTGGCGGAGTAACAACAACCATAACGGTGACAGAAGTTAATCACGAAAGAGACACGGGAGACACTGTAAGGTTTAGAACTGTCGAGCCGTTTGATGGCATAACTCAGGCGGTGATGGAACTGTCTACTGGGTATTCTATAACAAAAGTATCAGATGATACTTATACCGTTTCTGTTTCTGGCGGTGCAACAACGGGATCTGTTTCTGGCGGCGGCTTTTTTGCAAGCGCTGGGCCAGTAACAGCTTTAGGGTAGTAAAATGTCTTTTACATTTGGTGAGCTAAAAACCGCTATTCAATCTTACACTGACAACAGCGAGGCAACTTTTGTTGCTAATATCTCAAACTTTATAAAAGCAGCAGAACAAAGAATATTCTCTAATGTTGATTTAGAAAACTTTAGAAAGAACGCTACTGGTGTAATGGCTACGGGTAACCAGTATCTAAAAACCCCTACAGATTTTCTTGCCCCATTTTCCTTATTCATTACAACCTCTGGGAGTGAAGGCTTCCTTTTGGAAAAGGATGTCAACTTTATGAGGGAGGCATTTCCTGATGTAACATCAACGGGAAAGCCGCTGTATTATGGTTTCTTTGATTCATCTGTCACATCTGCAAGTGGTCTTGTAAATGCTAGTTTTATATTAGGGCCAACCCCTAATGCGGATTATACAGTTGAATTACATTATTATTACAGGCCAGCCAGCCTTACAACTTTGGCAGACACAGAGTACACATGGCTTAGTCAAAACTCTCCAAACTCTCTTTTGTACGGCTCTTTGATAGAGGCTTACATATTTATGAAGGGTGAACCTGATATAATTTCACTGTATGAATCTCGATTTGCAGAAAGTTTATCTAGGTTAAAAGACTTAGCAGAGGCCAGAGAAAACTCGGATGCTTACAGAGAGGGGCTTCCAGAAAGACCGAGGACATAGGGAGACAATGAAAATAGCTATAGTAGGGCTTGGTAGCAGTTACGCTGATTACGTTTCTGCGAGAATAGCCTCACAACATTTTGATGAAGTTTGGGGAATAAACTGCATAGGGGCGATCATACACGTTGATAAAACCTTTATGATGGATCCTGTGTCTAGGTTTTTAGATACAGAAAACGCGGGTACACAAACGGGTGTTGCCCGTGAATTTTTATCAAAAAACACAAAACCAGTGATTACCTGTCAACTGGACGATAGAATAAGTTACCTAGAACTTTTCCCATTGAAGGAGGTGGCTACAGACTTGGGCTTTTGTTATTTTAATAACACTGTGGCTTACGCTGTGGCATACGCAATATGGAGCAAGGTTGAGACTTTATGTCTTTACGGCATAGACTACACTTACAAAAATGTCAGCATGGCAGAGTCTGGTAGGGCATGTGTAGAGTTTTGGTTGGCTATAGCTGTTTCTAAGGGGATAAAGATAGAGGTGGCTCACAACTCGACACTTCTGGACACAAATGTTCCTGATAATGAAAAGTTGTATGGCTATCACAGGCTAGATGATCCACTTGTCCAGACGGTAAGAGATGGTGCGCTGCTAATAACAAGGCAGTCAGAATTTGCTCCGCCAGAGCCGCAAGATGATAAACCAGTTATATTTGGGAGGCATGATAATGTTTAGTCCGGGAGAAATGGCATTAGGGCCAGTAAATGTTATGACTTCAGATGAGGGTGGCCTTTCAAACGATCAGATTGCGGAGATGGCTACAAATAAGATTGTTTATGTTTCCGAAGACTCTCCAGAAGAAATAAGGCTTCAAGCAGAGGCATTTAGAGACAAAGTTAGAAATCTTCTACAATTCTATGTGGAGTTGGCGAGGAGGGAGGAACGTGCTACAATATGCGCTAAGGTTCGTGAAGCGGGTCAATTAGAATTAGCAGATGCTATAAGGAGAATATAATGGCAATCGCACAAGCAATGTGTACATCTTTCAAGAAAGAGCTAATGTTGGGTACACACAACTTTGCCACAAATGGCAATGCTTTCAAGCTGGCTCTTTTTGCAGAGGGCAGTGGGGGTAAGTCAAGCTCCACAGCTACTTTAGGTGCTACAACGACAGTGTTGGTAACGACTGGTGAGGTTGCGTCAAGCGGAACTTATGCTACTGGTGGGGGTACATTAACCAAGGTTGCCCCGAATACATCAGGCACAACAGCCTTTACAGATTTTGCTGATATAAGTTTTACTACAGCAACAATTACAGCAATGGGCGCTTTAATATACAATAGCACAAATAGTAACAAGGCTGTGGCTGTGCTGGATTTTGGATCAAACAAAACGTCAACATCAGGCACTTTTACTGTTCAGTTTCCTACAGCAGACGCGAGCAATGCGATTATTCGCATAGCTTAGTGGAGTAAACATTGGCTAATATTACCGGATGGGGTAGAGGCACTTGGGGCCAAGGGACTTGGAGCAGCCCTATCGCTGTGGAAGTTACTGGTTTTTCTGCCACTGCATCATTGGGTACAGCAGTATCTGACACAGGTATTGTATTCGGTGCTACTGGTGTTTCCGCCTCCGCGTTAATAAGCCAGCATGTTGCGACTACAGTAACTTTGGCTGTAACTGTAGTTAATCCCGGATCTGGTAATAAATATTATATAGACGGCGTACAGCAGGCAACACTAACACTATACGAAGGAAACACATATAGATTTGATCAGTCTGACAGCAGTAATAGTGGTCACCCATTAAGATTAAGTGAAACATCTAACGGGACTCATGCTGGTGGATCTGCTTATACTACAGGCGTAACAACAAACGGCACTCCGGGAAGCTCTGGCGCTTATACAGAGATCACGGTAGCGTCAGGCGCTCCGACACTGTATTATTATTGTAGTAATCACAGTGCTATGGGAGGCACTGCGAATACACCAGCCATTTTAGGCTTCCACATTGTGCCTACTGGTGTGTCTGGCACAACGGCTATTGGCACAGCCACCTCTGCTGCTGCTGGGGCGACAGTTCCCGTCACTGGTGTTACGGCAACAAACTCTATTGGTAGCAGCGTTTTTGTTTCTCCCGTGTCATTAGGGGTTTCTGTCACAGGTGTGGCGGCTACTGGCAGAGTCGGAGAAGAAATTTTCTGGGAGGTTATAACGCCTTCACAAACACCAAACTGGTTAGATATAGCGGCATAAGGACAGTAAAATGGCAAGCACCTATGTAAATGATTTAAGACTTAATGAGCTGGGTACTGGCGATGGCTCTGGTACTTGGGGGACTACAACCAACACAAACTTTGAGCTTATTGCAGAGGGTTTTGGTTTTGGCACAGAAGCCATAACTACAAACGCAGATACTCATTCCAGCGTAGTGGCAGACGGTTCGAGTGATCCTGTTCGTAATATGTACATAAAGTACACGGGTGCTTTAGACTCCGATTGTACAATTACAATTACGCCTAATACCATAAGTCGAGTTCATTTTATTGAAAACGCTACAACGGATAGCGGTAGTTCTGGCCCGTACAATATTATTATAAGCCAAGGATCTGGGGCAAATATAACTATACCTAATGGTGACACTAAAATTGTTTACCTTGATGGCGCAGGGTCTGGGGCGGCTGTTGTTGATGCTTTGGCTTCATTAAGTGTAGTTAATTTAAAGGCAACTGGCGATATTACAGTAACTGATGATCTTACAGTTGGTGACGATTTATTACTAAATTCTGATAGCTCTTTAATTAGTTTGGGAGTGGGTGCCGATGCAACAATAACTCACGATGGCACAACCGGAGTGACTATTGCAGCAACTCCTATATCTATAGATTCAACTGGAGAGCTACACTTAAACTCTACGACTGGAGACATTAAACTTCAAGATGGTGGCGTGGATCAAATTGCCTTTGATTTAGACGGAACTGCTGGCGAAGTTATAATGAAACCAGCCGTTAACTCTGATGATTTGGTTATATCTCAATTTGATGGCACCGAGGTTGTTCGTATTGAGGATGACGCAAGTTTAGGTCTTGTTGGAAACAAGTTAAACATTGCCAACTCTTCCAGTGATGTAGTTATAAAGCCTCTAACAGATGCTAAAGATATAATCTTCCAACAGTTTGATGGCACTGCTGTTATGACGGTTGAAGATAATATTTCTTTGGCGATTAACAACGATATTACAGTAGCAGGAAGAGCCAGCGGTCATGTCACCACCGACAACGATGGTAGTTTTGATTTAGCAGTAGGCAATGATTTTAAATGCACTACGGCTGGCGGTCTAACGCTGACCTTTACAAACGCAGCAGCAGGACAGTCGGGTAACATTATGTTCATTAATGGTGGAAATCACGCCATTGCAGCCCATGCTGATGTAGCAATAAATGCGGCATCACTAACTGCCATTTCAGCAACTGGCACATATCATTTAGCTTACTATTGCAGCGCAGCTAGTGGTAGTAATACCATATTAGTGTCAGCATCAGGAGCCTTGACCTAATGAGTATAATTAAGGGAACAGGCGCAGGGGATCAGCCTAGCACTGGGATTTATAGTAACACTATTGACCAGTCTTTGCGTTTTAATAATGACGATACCCCTAGACTATCAAGAACTTGGGGTGCGGCAGCAACAGACGATACCACTTGGACTGTTTCAATGTGGGTTAAAAGGGCTAGTCAAGACGGGGGTAATTGGCACACTTTGTTTGCAGAAGAAAGTGAGGCGTGGACTGTTTGTGCATTTTACAATGACACTCTTTACATTCAGATAAACGCTGGTGGTGGATCCCACTATATTCAAACAAACAGATTGTTCAGGGATTTTTCAGCTTGGTATCACATAGTTGTTGCATTTGACGAAGATAATGGCACAGCAGCGCATCGTCTCAGATTGTATATTAACGGCACTGAAGAAACATCATTTGCCGCAGACCAACGCAGTAGCATCAGCAGTAGTAGTAATTCAAATTGGAATACGAATGGTAAATCATGTGCGATTGGTGCAAGAAGTGCCAGTAACAATAGTTTAAACTTTGATGGCTACATGGCTGAGTTTCACAACATTGATGGTCAGCAGTTAACACCAAGTTCATTTGGCGAAACTAAAGACGGAGTGTGGATTCCAAAAGCCTACTCAGGTTCACATGGGGATAATGGTTTTTATCTTCCCTTCGACGACAGCAGCGCAATTGGTGACGATGAAAGCGCAAACACAAATGATTGGACTGTTGCTAACCTAGCCGCAACAGATGTCGTGCTAGACAGCCCGACTAATAATTTTGCTATTTTTAATCCGTTAGATGTATCAGGCTCAGTCACCTCCTTCTTTGAAGGCAACTTAAAAGTGGAAAGGTCTGGCAATTTTGCACAGGCATACAGTAGCTTTTATTTTGACAGTGGCAAATGGTATGCAGAGTATCTCATAGACACTGGAAACGCTGATCCCGGAGTTATTGCAGGAACCACAAATGCTGGTGCTAACAGGTATTTAGGGCAAGACACTTTCACTTATGGAATGTATCGGGATGGACGCAAAATAAATAGTGGCTCTTACACTAGCTATGGCAGTTCTTATTCAGTAGCCGCAGACGGTTCTGGTGATGTTGTTGGCATTTACATAGATGCAGACAATGGCAATATATATTTTAGTATAAATGGAACTGTGCAAAATTCAGGGACAGCGGCATTTACTGGCGTGACTGGGCCGTTTAGATTCGCAGCAGATACTGAAAACGGTGGTTTTGTTGCTGTCAACTTTGGTCAGGATGATACATTTGCTGGCCTGAAAACATCAGGTAGTGCAGCGGCAAGTGATGACAACGGTGTTGGTAAGTTTTATGACACTATAGGTTTGTCTGGTTATCTTGCGCCTTGTACATCCAACCTCCCAGACATAACAATCGGCCCCGGACAAAGCAGTCAAGCTGACGATAATTTCAACACAGTGTTATATACTGGTGATGGCAATGACCCACATGCAATTACTGGTGTTGGTTTTCAGCCTGATTGGGTCTGGATTAAAGGTAGAAACACAACTTACCAACACTCACTTTATGATAGCGTAAGAGGCACTAACCCGAATGGTGGTAGACTTGCGATTGACCAAACCACTGCTGAAAATATAGCGGCAACAAATCTTAAAAGTTTTGATAGTGATGGGTTCACGTTAAGTACAAAGATAAATAGTAATCAAAGCAGCAAAACCTACGTTGCTTGGAACTGGAAAGCTGGCGGCAGTGCCTCAACAAATACAGACGGAAGTGGTATTGATTCTAGCGTATCGGCTAATACCGACGCTGGATTTAGCGTACTAACGTACACTGGGACGGGCAATACCTCTCATACTATTGGGCATGGATTGGGTAAAACACCTGCTTTCGTTATGAGCAAAAGTCGTGACACAGGTAGTGGAGCATTTTCTTATTGGTTTGTTAAGTGGAAAGGTTTGACCAGCAATAATAACTTGGTTTATTTTTCAGACGCACAAGCTAATATAGCAACAAACTATGCAGGTGGCGGCTGGTCAGATTTTGATAGCAGTAACACTACAACTTTAGTGCCTAGAATTGGTTCTACTGGTTCATCTGTTGATAGTGTTAATAAGTCTGGTGAAGATTATGTGGCATGGGTATTTGCAGAAATTGAAGGATATAGTTCTATAGGTTCCTTCACTGGAAATGGAGCCGATGACGGGCCATTTGTCTACACAGGATTCAGACCAGCTTTTGTTATGTCCAAGAGAGTAGACTCAGCGGCTGACTGGCATATTATGGATGACAAAAGAAACCTTTTCAACGTAATGGATGGTCTTTTGTTTCCAAGTGGTACATATGCAGAAGCCTCTGACGCTGCATACAATCGTGATTTCTTGAGCAATGGATTCAAAATTAGAGGGTCAGAAGCATATGTGAACGCTAGTGGTGGAACATTTGTTTATATGGCCTTTGCTCATAGCCCATTTAAATTTGCTAATGCCTTTTAGGAGAATGTAAAATGCCGTGGAAATATAATGGGGCAACCCTTAAAGTAGGACGAGAGTTTATTGGTACAGATGGTACGCAGTATCCTAAAGTCTGGATGCGTTATAGCGATAGCGAGAAGTCTGCTATTGGTATTACATGGGAAGACCCCCCAGCAAGTGAAGCTGCATTTGACGATAGATTTTATAGTGGCAGACAGGCTGATGGCACACTCATACCTAAAAGCCTAACGGATACATTGTGGGTAGATGCGGATGGCGATGCTGTTACAGACCCAACGACAGGCGCACAAGGTGTAACACGAGGTCTTAAATATGTGTGGGTAGCACAAACAAAACGAACAGCAGCAGATAAACTTTCCGTGCATGACTGGTACGTTACTCGCAATGTTGAAAAGTCTACAGCCATACCTAGTTCAGTAACTACGTACAGGGATTCCATCCGTACCAAATGTGCAGAGATAGAGACAGCGTTGAATGGCGCATCTGATTTAGCTGCATTTATGGCTTTGTTTGAGGATGAGCGTAATTCAGATGGCACAGTAAAAACCATTGCTAAGATTAACGACTGGCCTAATGAAATATAAGGGGAGTATCTGTGGCTTTAAGCAAACTGCAATTTACCCCCGGCATAAATAGGGATATCACATCTTACTCTAATGAGGGTGGATGGGTAGACTGTGACTTAATTAGATTTAGGCAGGGCTATCCAGAGGTGATAGGCGGCTGGGAGAAGTATTCTCAAAACACATATATAGGCACAGCCAGAGGCTTATTTAACTGGGTTGCTTTAGATGGATCTGACTTATTGGGTGTGGGGACAGAATCCAAATATTATATAGAGCAGGGTCAGGCTTTTTACGATATTACACCGATTAGAAAAACAACAACAAACGGTGTAACATTTTCTGCAACAGATGGCTCATCAACAATTACAGCAACTGATAGCGGACACAGCGCATCGGTAGGTGACTTTGTTACCTTTTCTGACGCTGTTAGTTTGGGCGGACTGGTAACAGCGGCGGTTCTAAATCAAGAGTATGAAATAGCATCTGTGCCATCATCAAGCACCTATACCTTTGTAGCGAAAGACACAGGCGGCACCACTGTAATAGCCAATGCAAGCGATAGCGGCAATGGTGGCGCTGGTGTTGACGGCGTTTATCAGATAAACGCTGGACTAAACACAGGTGTTGGCGGAAACGGATGGGGAGCTGGAACTTGGGGTAGAGGCACTTGGGGGTCAGGCACAACAATCAGCGTGGTAACATCTCTTCGTGTTTGGAGTCAGGACAACTTTGGAGAGGATCTGCTTATAAATCCTAGAGACAGCTCTATATATCATTGGGATAAGAGTAATGGAGTTACAACAAGGGCTGTGGAAATATCATCAATAGCAGGAGCTAAAGAGTGTCCAATTATAGCTAAACAGATCATGGTGTCTGATGTAGATAGGCATGTCATAGCTTTTGGCGCTAATCCCTTGGGTGGAACGGATCAAGATCCACTTCTTATAAGATTTTCCGATCAAGAGTCATTTTTAGATTGGAATCCCACATCAACAAACACTGCCGGAGATCTTCGCATAGGTTCTGGATCTAAGTTTGTAAAAGCCATAGAGACCAAAAGAGAGATTATCATTATAACTGATAGCTCTGTGCATTCTATGCAGTTTATTGGAGCGCCGTTTACATTTGGCATACAGCCAATAGCTTCTAACACCACCATAATGGGGCCAAACGCAGCGATAGCTGTAGAAGACTCTGTATATTGGATGGGCAGGCAAAACTTCTATGTTTATGATGGTAAGACAAAACAACTACCATGCTCTGTCAGAGAAAGAGTTTTCTTTGATTTTGATTTTGATCAGGCTGATAAAGTGTACGCTGCCGTAAACTCGCAGTTTAGTGAGGTCGTATGGTTTTATTGTTCTGATGGGAACTCCACTGCCAATGGTGGCACAGGTGAAAACAATAGATACGTCATATTTAATTATGCTGAAGACACTTGGTACTATGGAAACCTTGGCAGGTCAGCCTTTTTGGATAAGGGTATAAGAGATTTCCCAATAGGCGCTGAAGGCAACTATTTATTTAACCACGAGAGCGGATACAGTGACGATGGCTCTGTAATGGTATCGTCAATTGAGTCAAGCCCTATGGATATGGGAGCGGGTGACAAGTTTTCTTTTATAACTAGAGTAATACCTGACCTCACTTTTAACGGATCAACAAACGCTGACCCAAAGGTAAATGTTACTTTGCAGGCAAACAACTTTCCCGGCGGTAACTTCTTGCAATCAGAGATTAGTCAGATAGACAGAACCGCCACATCTACCACAGTTCCTTTTGAGCAATACACTAATAAGGCAGATGTAAGGCTTAGAGGCAGAGCTTACTCTATTAAGATAGATTGTAACACAACCGGGGTTAGATGGAGGCTCGGAAGTCCTAGGGTGGATGTTCGTCCTGATGGGAGAAGATAATGGCTACAAACGTAACGCCATTTCCAAGGCTTCCAACAGCTCCACAAAACATAGACGAAAAGTACATTAGCGATCTAGTGCGAGCTTTAGAAATATTTTTAAGGCAGGCACAAAACCCTCAATTAAACCTTCAGGAAATACCAACGGACGGAAATAATAATCTTCTGTCTCAAGGAGACATATATATAGCTGACGGCGGCTTTCTAAAGATTGTCGGCAAAACCGAAATACACTCAGGTACAGTATCAGCAACCACTTCACTAGGCACTGTTACTGTTTCTGTATCATAAAAGTTATAGGTAACTTTATGGCTCAGAAAAAATTACAAACAGATTCTGCGTATGCTGAGTACGATGAAGACGGGGATGGTATCGTAACAGACGAGGAGCTTTCTCACGTTAAGGAGATAAAAAAGACAGAGACTGAGTTAAGAAAAAATTTAGCTCAGTTAAGAATGGCTAGATACACTTTAATATTTATGGGTTGTTACGCACTATTTTTAGCATCTCCTTGGTGTTCAGCAGAAAAATTAGAGGGGCTTGGAGCGGTCACTGATCTTATATTCCTCAGTGGTGCAGGTATAGTCGGCGCATATATGGGAACAACAGCGTGGATGAATAAAAAATGATTGCTTGGTTGATTAGATTTTTAAGTTGTAGAAGTGGTGATATGTCAGAACACAGGCGGCACACCACGAAGTATGAAGATTTATGTATGTAAGGGGATCATAATGATACAGGCTCTTATAGGCCCAATAGGGTCTCTTGTTGGTACTTGGCTTGAAGGCAAGGTTGAAACAAAAAAAGCAGAAACTGCATCTAGGGTGGCTCAGGCTCAGGCCGAGGCTGTGGTTATGCAGAAAAAAGCAACAGGAGAGATCGACTGGGATCTAAAGATGGCTGATGCTTCTGCCCATAGCTGGAAAGACGAATGGCTTACTATAATCTTCTCAATCCCTCTAATACTATCATTCTGTGGTGATTGGGGCAGACAAATAGTATCTGACGGATTTATGGCCTTGGAGACCATGCCAACCTACTACCAATATACATTGGGAACAATCGTAGCTGCTAGCTTTGGAACACGCGCAGCAACCAAATTTTTTGGCAAAAAGTGAAAGGGCTTACAAAATAGACACTTAGCTGGTACAATCTTGCAAATAAAAAGTTACCGATAACTTTTTAAGGGGATTGTCCTTTGGCCCAACCACCATTGCCTAGAGAAATATATGAAGAAACAGCTCGTTTTTTTATAGAAAACGGTAAAAGTGTAATAAAGGCCGCTCAACAGGCTAAAGTAAATTACTCAACATTTACTTCGCGCCTAAGAAAAGCTAGGGAGATGGGGATTGTGACTGAGCAAGCAGCCACAGCGGCTAAAATAATAGACCAAACCACTGTTATTTTACAACCTAGATTCAGAATACAACAAAGAAAGTCAAAACCTGATGAGACAAAAAGAGTTTTAGCAATAGGGGACTGTCACGACAGTCCGTCTCTTTCGAATAAAAACAGATTTTTTGCGATGGGAAACTACGCAAAAATAAAGCAGGTAGATCAAATAATACAAATAGGCGACTTTGCTACCTGTGACTCGTTAAACAGTTTTGATAAAAATGACACTGTAAAAGGGCAAAATAAACCGTCATTTAGAGATGACATGCAAAGTTTTCAAGAAGCAATAAGGGCTTTTCACAAGGGTTTGTCTGGATATGATGTGCCTAGGCATGTTACTCTAGGTAATCACGAAGATAGAATATGGTCGTACACAAATAAAAATCCAGAAGTAGTGGATATGCTTGATAAAATACTGTTTGCCACTATGGACGATTATGGCTGGACATACTCTCCTTATAAGGAGTTCTATTTTGTAGGAGATGTGGGTTTTACACACGCCCCAATCAATGGAATGGGTAAGGCATACGGTGGGATGCACTGTGAGAACCAAATATCAAGGGATGCGTTACATGATGTGGTGTTTGGTCATACCCATAAAAGACTTGATAAAGCCTTTCCAAAGATGGGCGGTCAGTTTCTTACTGTAATTAATCTGGGTTGCAGTTTACCGCAGGGTCATGTCGAAGAGTATGCTAAACATAGTCTTACTGGATGGTCATATGGGGTCTACGATATTCTAATAAAAGATGGTAGAATAGATCAGAGAACTTGGATACCGATTAACAACTTAATAGAAGAGTATGGTGAGTAAGATGAGGGAGATTAATAAAGTTATCGTTCATTGCGCTGATACCCCAGAGGGGCGTGATGTAAAGACGGCTGAGATCAAGAGGTGGCACACTGAAGAGCGCGGCTGGAGTGATATTGGATATCATTGGGTGGTTGAGCTGGACGGTTCGCTTCATGCTGGTCGTCCTGAAGAGATCAATGGCGCTCATTGTAGAGGGCATAACTCTACTAGCATCGGGATATGTTATGTTGGTGGTGCTGACTCTGACGGAGATCCTAAAGACACACGCACGGAAGAACAGAAAAAGACACTAGCAAAGCTATTGTCAGACATTCTTGATAGATACGAAGACGCAGAGATATACGGTCACTGTGATTTTTCGGAGAAAGCCTGCCCGTCATTTGACGCAAAATCAGAATACGCAGCCCTATAGGAGTATAATATGGCGTTACCACTATTATTAGGATTAGGCGGCTCTGCCCTAGGCGGCGCTGGATTATTAGGGGGGCTAGGTGCTTTAAGTGCTGGCGCTATTGGCTCAGGACTTGGGTCTTATCTTGAGACTGGAGATCTGGGCAAGGGCATCCAAACAGGACTCACATCATACCTTGGTGGTAAGGCGCTTGGGTCATTGATGGGTGGTGGTTCAGACGCTATAAATGCTGCAAATCAAGCCAATACAGTAGGGGCAGGAACTGTTGCAGATCCCATGAGGATTGCAGGAACCACATCTGCTGGAATGGGTGCTACCACAGCGGCAGACGCTGCAACTAGTAATCTGAATTTGGGGGCTACAGGAGCCACAGGAAAGCTAGGTGGTATTTTTAATGACCCCACAGCAGCAATGCAAACCCCCGGAAGCTACACTGGAGCTTTCACTGGTGATGCTATGCCTTATGTTGGCGGTGCGCTAGGTGCTACTGCTTTGGGTTCTACAAATCTTCTGGCACCTCAAGGGCTAGAGGGTAGCATGATGCCAAAGGGTAAAATCAGACCTGAGTCAGAGGCTGCGGTTTATGATCCCAAAGACCCCGGAAAAGATTACAGGCCGGGAATTGACCCAGAGTTTGGTTATTTTGATCAGTCTTTAACAAGCCTGAAGTCAGGCGGTATAGCATCTCTGGCATATGGAAGAGGCGGCAAAGTATTATCAAAAGAGGAACGATTAGGACTTCATGATAGGCTGGATGCGCTTGGGCCAAGTGACGAATATACAACTAAATCCCAGCAAACAGAAATAGATTTAATTATGAGAGAATTAAGTCAGCCGGGTATTACTGGCGATTTGTTAAGAAGGCAAGAAGGCGGCATGATGCCAGAGGCAAACGATAAAGAGCTTATTAGTGGTGCTGTAGATGCAATCGAAGGTAAGTCACCATCTCCAGAAGTGGCTCTTGGTGCATTTGTCGCTCGATATGGCGAAGAAGCATTGAGAGATCTTGTAGACCGTGTGCAGCGAGGAGAGTTCCAAGCAAACGCTATGGTTGAAGAGGGCAAGGTGTCAGGCATCGGAGATGGTATGGATGATATGATTCCAGCCACCCTAGAAGGGGATCAGGATGTTGTTCTTTCAGATGGTGAGTTTATTGTTCCTGCTGATGTGGTCAGTGGGCTTGGCAACGGTTCTACTGACGCTGGCTCTGAGGCTCTTTATGAAATGATGGATAGGGTTAGAAATCTCAGGACTGGAAAAGATGAGCAGCCTAAGCAAGTACCACAAGGAGATATGCTACCAGTATGATTATATCAGCAGTTCCCAAGGAGGCTGTTGGCATTGTCTGGGACGGTGTCAGCAGGGTAATGCACAAATCAGTTGAAACATCCGGAGGCAAGTATCACATAGATGACCTTTATCACGGAATAAAAACAGGTCTATATGTTCTTTGGGTGATTATGGAAGAAGAAAAGGTTATAGCAGCCATCACTACAAGGGTTATTAGTTATCCCGGAAAAAGAGCGATGGCTATGGATTGGATAGGTGGTTCAAGAATGGGTGAGTGGCTTCCAATGGCTCAAAAAACTATGGAGAGCTTTGCAAGGGACAATAAATGCACTCACCTAGAAGGTTATGGTCGTAAGGCGTGGGGACGCTGGCTTGGAAAACATGGATGGAAACCAGAATATATTGCTTATAGAATGGAGTTAGAAAATGGGTAAAGGCGGCGGCGGTTCACCACAACCAGCATCACAAACGGTCACGCAGACAAACTTGCCCGAATATGTGCGAGGTGATTTTGAACGCCTATTGGACAGAACAGAAGCTGAATCTAAAGCTGCATATTCTCCTTTTACTGGTCAAAGAATAGCAACTCCGGGGGCAGATGTTCTTGCGTCAGAGGCACAGGTTAGGCAAACTGCTGGGCAAGGCATACAGGGTCTCCCAGCGGCTCAACTGGCTACAGCAGCAAATATAGCAAGAGCGCAGCAAGGCAGTCAGTTCACACCAACCCAGTTTGGCGCTGCTGGTGAGTTTGATTCAGCCGCCGCTCAGAAGTATATGTCCCCCTACATACAGAATGTGATTGATGTCCAGAAACAACAAGCAATACTTGAGGATCAAAGACAACAAGCAGGCAGAGATGCAACCGCAGTGCAAGCCGGAGCGTTTGGTGGTTCGCGCCAAGCAGTGCAAGACTCAATGGCGCAAGAAGCACTTGCTAGGAATCTCGCAAACATACAGGCCACAGGAACTCAACAAGCATTTGAACAGGCTCAAAGTCAGTTCGAGAGAGACAGAGGTGCTAGGCTTGGTGTTGAGCAGGCGCAGGCATCAGAAAGACAAGCAGCAGAAAAACTCGGTCTTGGTGCGGCAGAGCTTGGTGGTCAGCAAGCTGCTCAACTGGCAGAGCTTGGTAAGGCGGCTAGGGCTGGTGATGTCGAGGCTGCTCAGTTACTTGAGGGCATAGGCAAATCTCAAATGGCTAGAGATCAGGCTGGACTTGATACAGCTTACGAAGATTTTGTTCGTCAAAGAGATTATCCAAGAGAACAGTTACAGTTCTACTCATCTATTCTTAGGGGTGTTCCTGTGGCACCTTCTACAGAGTCACAGAAATTTCAGTCTTACAATCCAATACAACAGGCGCTTGGAACTGGCATAGCTGGTCTGAGTCTTTATAAAGGGCTTATGGGATAATGAATATTATAGACATTCAGGACAACCTAAAGAACTTCTCTGAAAAGCAACTGATTAATGAAATGCAGATGCCATCAGGTAGTGCGCCTCAGTTTTTGGTTCTGAGTGAAATTACACGCCGCAAACGTATGCGCGACACTTTCAATATGCGTAAAGCAGCAGATGAACCAACTGTTGCTCAAGAAGCTGTAGCCTCTGCTGGTGTGCCTGCACAAGGAATCATGGGTATGTCTGAAGCTATGGCTCCAAAAGCTGCTATGGCAGAAGGCGGCATAGGCTCTGTTATGTCTCAGCCGATGAAATCACAAATGCCTCAGCCAACACCAATGCCACAGGACGGCATTATGGCTATGGCTTCTGGTGGCTCTACAAGGCAAAGAATAAGAGAAGTCCGTATGAAGAACGGCAAGATAGGTTTGTTTCAGGGGAATACATTTCTAGGCACAAAACAAGATAGAGATGGTAACGGAGACTCTCTTGCAGATCAGATTGGCTTTGGGGGTGACGGCAACATAATGGACTCCATCAAAGAGGCACTAGGCTTTGCTGAGGGTGGGGTAATCAAGGCTCAAAATGGATTACCTCTTGGTCTGCGTCAAAGAAATCCCGGCAACATAAGACCCGGCGCTGGCTTTATAGGTGAGTCTGGCGATGATGGCGGCTATGCCACATTTGAGTCAGATGATGAGGGCTTGAGAGCAATACAGCGACTGCTTATGACCTATGGAGATAAGTATGGAGTCAACACCCTCAGAGGTCTTGCCAACAAGTATGCACCACCATCAGACAACAACCCGACTGGCAATTACATAGATTTTCTTGCAGATAAAACAGGCATAGACCCTGATGCTGAAATTAATCTTGCTGACAGAGGCTCTGATATTATTCCTGCCATAGTTGGATTTGAGCAGGGGCAACAGCCATACAGTCAAGCACAAATAAACAGAGCAGTCAGAGCCGCTGGAACTGATGACCCAGCAGAGGTAAGCTCTATATTAGCAGGGTCTTTAGATGACGACTCGCCAAGTATGTTATCAAAAGCTCTTTCTGCTGTTAATCCTATAAGTGAAGCCGCAGCGTCAACTATGTATCCAGAGTTAAAAACCGAAGAGACTTCTGATTTTTCATTCAAAAATATAGCTCAGTCTCTTTTAGGGCCAGAGGGAAGAAGGCTTGCTGACATTGAGACAGAGGGTGATATTCAAGCTCGCGCTGGCGCAAGAAGTGGCGAGCAAACTGGTGAGCGTCAATCATACAGAGAAGATCAATACGCAGACCTGATAACCGAAGAGAGCCAAGAATATAAAGATTATGTAAGAAGGGCAAGAGGCTCTGGCGTTAAGGTTAAATCTCCAAGTGAATATAGGGCAGAACGTATTGATCCAACAGGAGAGGGTTCTGTAGCATCAAGAAAGTTTCCATTTTCTGATCTTTCAAGTCAGGAGCAAGTTGCTGAAACTACAGTAGGCGCGGCAAAAACTGCTGCGGAAATGGGTTCATCCGATGATTCAGGTGGAATCAAAGACGTATTAGATAAGGCCGTTGATGAAGCTGATAAGATAAATGAAGAAGCAAAAGCTAAAAGTGGCGATTCCTCTACAGCAACAGAGGAAACTGATGACAAAAAAGCAGAAGACAAAGCTGGCGGTGCAGACTCAAATAAACCTGTTTATTCACAGCAATCAACTGGCGCGGTGTCATCTCTTGAGTCTGAAATACTGGCAATGCAAGAACGCATGAAGAAAAGCGCAGAACAGGACAAGTGGCTGTCACTGGCTCAAGCTGGGCTGTCACTCATGTCATCCACAAACCCAACCCTTCTAGGCGCATTGGGTGAGGCTGGTATATCTGGTCTTAGCGCGATGAAAGAAGCAGAGTCAAGATATCAAGAGGGTGTGGTTGACCTGATAAACGCAAGGGCTAAACTTGCAAAAAACACAACAGGAATGGACGCTGGCAATGCCGTTACCAGACTAGGCCAAATAGAAAGGGCTTTAGGTGGCGCTGATGGCATGACTTTATCAGAGCCAGACAGACAAAGGCTTCTTCAAGAAAGGCTTTATCTACAAAGATTCATAAACATTCCAGAGTTTACTACTGGGGCTAACACAACTCCACCAGCATCTTAGGGGCGCGGTATGGGTACTATTTACGCCACCAGCCCACGGACAGGAAAAACTTACTCCGTAAGCGTTGCTGGATCATCTCCAACACAGGCAGAAGACGCTGAGATCAGATCTTATATAGATCAGGTCGAGGGCTTTGGCGTTGCGCCC
>VMHT01116242.1_pt1 | contig 37612 bp, 22 predicted proteins | sample 4693611 | NCBI WGS metagenome assembly VMHT01 (sample SAMN12280063, study PRJNA550983) | marine metagenome | isolation source: seawater sampled from same location over 5 years 0.02-0.2 micron viral filtrate | place: USA: collected off the coast of southern California halfway between the port... ...
AAGTTTGCTGATATAAGTGACACTATCTACATTGACATTCATGCTTGTCGTTCATCAACAGTGATTGTATATGAGAAGGGTGATGAATTTTATGATGTATATTTGAACAACATTTCAATTGAAGAGATTGGAGATGATTGTTTAGGAGGCGGCGAATATCTATGGCAAACCAATAAACTTATCAATCGTTATTCACTTGCTTAATTAACAATGACACAACACACATGTTCTGGTGCCTGGATTGATTCCAAAGGTCGTAGGCATAACTTTGAGATTGAATCTGATCGTGCTGAAAGATCATATATCACGGAACTTGTAGAAGCAATGTATCCAGCAGAAAAAGTAATTATTAATAGTGTACGCCCTAATTACTAATGATTATTGTTAGTAACCTTGAAATGTCCCCTATAGTATGAGAGACAATCGCACCATGATTCAAGACGATAACATCAAAGCAAAATCCATTCTAAATCAAATTCAAGGATGTAAAGTTGCTGATGATAACAACAATCGATATGAGGTTGTTGATGTTAAAGTTTTCAATGGTACAGTTTCATTCATTGGATTGAAAGATTCTGATGGCGTTATCAAGTATGCCAGTGAGAATTGTTATATGTCAATGGCAGATGTTGCTTGATAGATTATTAGTAACCTCTAAATGTCCCCTATAGTATAAGCAACCAATCAATCATGACTTCAACTTTTCAAACCACAACAACCGATGAAACTTACAACGGTTGGACTAATTACGAAACCTGGAATGTAGCACTCTGGATTGGTAATGATGAACCATTATATCGTGCTGCTCGTGGTTGCTATTCCTATCAAGATTTCTTGAATCGTTATACTGATGAAGGAGATATGACGCCCGATGGTGTTAAATGGAATGATGTTAATCTCAACCTAGTTGAACTTGACGAAATGATTGATGAACTGTAAACTACAACAAAGAAGAAACTATTATGTCACAACTATTCACTGAAGCACTTGAATCCTTACCCCAATTTGTATCAGAAATGAATCCAGATTGGGAGATGGTTTATGATTACATGACAGAACAAATGTCCATTGATGATCTTACACCAGAACAAATCCTTAAGGTAACTGATGTTTATGATGAATACATGGGTTATAACGATGGACAGTAATCCTTAAGCATTATTGTTAGTAACCTCTAAATGTCCCCTATAGTATAAGCATCACTCAAACTCAAATGCGTAAGATTGAATCCCAAATGTGTTCCGCTATTCAGTCAAACAAGAACTGGAGTTCAGGCAATACAAGTGTTATCACTGATGAGAATAACATCTCTACAGTATATCTTCACGGAAACAAGATCGCTGAAATTGATGAAGATAGCATGACAATCTATGATGGAGGTTATCAATCAACTACAACTAAATCAAGACTCAATGCACTATGTGATTATTTCTGTGTAGAGGGTGAATGTGTTTATCAGAAGAACTTCAAATGGTATGTTGATAAACTCGTAGGAATGGCAGGACAAAGTAAAGTCTTCAACACCTACGAATTCACCAATGGTTTCATCTTCGCGTAACCAATCATGAGACTTATCTTACTCGCTCTCTTCACTATTCTAGGAGCAAACTTATTCATTGATTTGATGGATTCTAACCTTAAGAATATCATTGAAGAACGCAACGAAACTATCAACCGAATGATCCAATCATGATTGTAACACAAACCACTGACAACATCTCACAAAAGGATGAACTCATTGACGCATATGTGACAAGAGTTATTGATGGTCTAGATCTAGATGATTGCCTTGCTATTCTACATGATTACATGACCAAATCATATGAGGAATATACACTGGAAGAGATCAAAGAAGAGGTGACTGAGTATTTCCCTGAACTCCTAAATTAACCCCTTGATTATAAGCATAAATACCATGTTTTTATGTTAAAATCAATTAAAAAGGTATTAATAAATGTATATGAGTGTTTTGTTAGTTTTTAACAACCCTGTGGATAAGTGCTTGTTATATGTGGTTAATACCTGTTAATCTGTGGAAAAGGTATCATTTAATCCCTTCTAAATGTTCATTCTTATAGTGATGTTAGCGAGCAGTCTATCAGAAACTCTCCCAAATGTCAAGACCCTATGTAACACTCCCACAGACCCACATAATTTTCTTGACATATACTTTGAAACATGGTATTATTGTTAGTAACCTCTAAAGGTCTTCTATAGTGTAAGCACACAACACGCAATGAGTTCCTATCAACAACTCTGTGAACTGATTGATACAGTGAAAGCAGAAGGACACCAAAAGGTAACAGTAACTGTGCTGCCTTCAGGTGTTAAGCGCAAGCGCAAATCTCTGCTGTGATTCACATTAACTGATAGTCCTAGTGATGACTTTAAACCCACTACATTTCACACTAAATCACTTTTATTATGTCACGCGAAGTTCTTCTCGGTATGCTCTCACAGGGTAACACTGGCGACGAAATCCTTGCGATTCTTGATGCTATCTCCGAGGATGTGAATAACACACAGGAGGCAGAGATTCAGTTCTAATGTAATACTTTGTGGGGGACAGTGCTTGACACATAGTCCCCCATATGTTAGACTGACAGTATTGTGAATTCGACAGTGATTGGGCGTCTTATGTGTTGCCGAGCGGCGGGCGTAGCGGGTATAAGGGTTAAGGTTATAAGGTAAGGCGACCCCCCCCCTAATAATATTTCGACTTTGTGTAACCTACAAAAGTATATTCCCGACTTCTATATAATTCGCAAATAAAAATTTCCCCAGAAAAAATTATGCCCGAAAAGGTTTTTCATGTATATGCGAAAGAGGAATGTTTATATAATAATCTAACGGAAGAACAGTTTAAGAATACTTGGAATGCCCTCAATGGAATGGTTGGTTTACTACACACCGACTATGATGTTGAGGATTTATCGTATGAGGAAGTAGAGACAACCGCCCATATAGCAGAGGAGTCATCCTATTGACATCGCATAGATACCACGTTATAATTGAATTGAGTTACTCAGACTTATGGCAAAAGGATTTACAGTAAAAGCAAAGACACCTGTGAAGGCGTCAGTAGAGAATACAGAGAAAGCAGACTGGGACTACACAGCAATTAAGGAGAGAATGCGTGGAAAAGCGATTGTCTTCTGTTTACCTGGGAGGGGATGTTCATATGCTTTTATGAAGAACTTTGTTCAATTGTGTTTTGACTTGGTTCAGAATGGAATGAGCATTCAGATTTCACAAGACTATAGTTCTATGGTGAACTTTGCTCGTTGTAAGTGTTTGGGTGCGAATGTATTGCGCGGACCTGATCAGTTGCCGTGGGATGGTAATTTGAAGTATGATTATCAGTTATGGATTGATAGTGATATTATCTTTACATCAGAGAAGTTCTGGCAATTGTGTGATATGGCAATTACTGAAGATGGTACAGAACGTCAGATTGTATCTGGATGGTACAGTACAGAGGATGGACGTACAACAAGTGTTGCTCATTGGTTAGATGAGGATGACTTCCGTAATAATGGTGGTGTCATGAATCATGAGATGGTTGATGGTATCAGTAAGCGTAAGAAACCATTTACTGTTGACTACACAGGATTTGGATGGGTAATGATTCAGAATGGAGTCTTTGAGAGTGCTGCGATGAAGTATCCATGGTTTGCTCCAAAGATGCAAGTATTTGAATCAGGTGCCGTACAAGACATGTGTGGAGAGGATGTATCATTCTGTTTAGATGCGATCGAAGCAGGATATGAGATTTGGTGTGATCCACGTATTCGTGTAGGACATGAGAAGATGCGAGTAATTTGATGTCATTATTATTTGTTATAATCTTTATAGGATTACTGACAAGTGGTATGATGATGGTTGGTAACAAAATGGCAATTACAAGGAGAATCGATGGCGAAAATTAAGACAGGCAAATTCGGTCAGCAGATGATTGATAGTCAACCCAAGAATACCCGTCAGGGTCAGGGGAAGAATACAAAATACTCTGCGACCAGTGGCAATAATGCCAAGAAGCGTTATCGTGGTCAAGGACGGTAGTGTCTTATAACAAAACACTTTACACCTATCTCGCTCCCAGTACAGTCTGTGAGGGAGTGGGTGTTTTTTCTTTAGTATTCATACCAGTTGATACATGTATCTTTGTGCCCAAAAACCGCGAGAAAATCGCTTTTCATGATGTAAGTAAAGAGATAGGGGTTGCGATGCGAAACCTAACATACTATGATAGTGAAGGGTTTTGGGTTGATGATGATTTAGATCGTATTGGTCCACAGTATTATATCAATCATTCAATAAATCCAAATGTATCTTATAATAAGGACACGGGATGTCTTTATGCGATAAAAGATATTTCACCAAATAAAGAATTACTTGATTACTATTTCCCAGAGGAACGAGAATGGCCTATTTAAATCACAGTTTACCAGATTGGTCTTGTTATATTCGTAATGAGTTTCTTTATAATCATAAGAAAGGTCAGGGTGAGGTAACTCGTTGTGATGTTCATTCTGTAGCGAGTATAGAAAAACGGACGCCTCTGTTTGAAGCATTTCTGGAGAATGGTGTCAATTGGACACGAAGACCTTTACATGCTTTTTGTTGGAAGTCTGATGCGGCAATAGAACCGTTAGAGGATATAATGTACTGGGACTGCTTTTCGCCTTATGTGGACGTACAGAGACGCCATAGATTAGCAGGATTAAATGCGGAACTCATTCGTCCTGATGGGAAGAAAAGAGTAGGAACTTATATGTTCACATTAGATTGGTCATGGGAGAATAAAGGTATGCCTGATCTTAATTTTTCAGAGACACCAGAACATAAGTGTGCTCATTTGTTTAAAATGGAGAATGGTAATTATTATGCCTATCCAAACAATCGTATTATCTGGTATGATGATGCCTGGACATTTGAAAGGATTAGTCAGAATCCTGGATATGAGATTGATCTAACTGTATATTCAGTTGAAAACAAACGTAAGATTGAGACATCAGATCACTTCATGTATGAGGTTACACACCTAGATAATGAAATACCAGATCGGATTCCAGGATTATGAGTGAAGATAACCTCTTAAGAGAAATTGCTAATGACAATCAAACTCCAAGAAATAAGAGAAAGGTAAACCGAGATGGACTCTTTGAAACAAGCGATTGTTCTGATCCTGATCATATCTGTACTTGTGGTACTCAACAGGTAACACTTACTGAAGATTAGTGTTCTAAATAAGGTAGAATTCTTGTATCAGTTTGTCAGTTCAGGAAAGGAGATCGAAAGGTTTCAAGGACATTAGTGCTACGTTCAAGATTAATCCTATCACTAGTGATTTGATTGGTCTTGTTAATTATAATGCGATAGCACGATCGGTTCGTAATTTAATTCTAACCGTGCCTGGTGAAAGACCTTTTAATCCAGTTCTTGGATCTGGCGTGAATGCCTTATTATTCAATCAACTTGATAATATCACATCAAGTAGCATTAAGACTGAAATTATTACAACACTTGAAAATTTTGAACCACGAATAGAATTAAATAATGTAATTGTTGCTCCAAACGCAGAACAACATAGATTTGATGTTACAATTCAATATTATATTGTTGGTATTCCACTGGATGTACAAGAAATTCAGATAGCATTAGTCCCGACTAGGTAAGATGCCACTAGTAAACTTCAGCAACCTAGACTTCGACCAGATTAAAACGTCCATCAAGGACTATATTCGTGCGAACTCTAATTTCACCGATTATGATTTTGAGGGATCTAACCTCTCCACAATCATTGATACGTTAGCATATAACACGTATCTCACTTCGTATAACACCAACATGGTGACGAATGAGATATTCATTGATAGTGCGACCTTGAGAGAGAACGTTGTATCTCTAGCAAGAAATATTGGATACCTTCCGCGTTCAAGAAGAGCAGCGAGAGTATCCGCATCATTTACGGTATCTAATCTTACTGACATTCCTTCTGTTACTTTGAAGAAAGGATTAGTCGCTGTTACCTCTCAACGTTTTGGTAACTCTGATTTTGTATTTTCAATTCCAGAAGATATTACTGTACCGGTAAATTCAAAAGGTGTAGCACAATTCTTTGATATTGTTCTGTATGAAGGTTCATACCTAGAGCAGTCATTTACTGTCAATTCAAGAAATCCAGACCAGAAATTTATACTACCCAATACTGGTGTAGATACGACTACTATTAATGTAACTGTTAATGAGTCTAGTACATCAACTATTAAGAGCACATACAAACTTTATAATAGTTTGATTGATGTCGGACCAGAAACTCGCGTTTACTTTATTCAAGAGATTGATGGTGAGCGATATGAACTCCTATTCGGTGATGGCATCATTGCGAAAAAGTTAGAAGAACCTAATGAAGTTAATATTGGTTATATTGTATCAAGTGGTTCAAATGGAAATAGCATATCAAACATAACCTTTGCTGGTTCTCTTGTCACTAATAATGGAACACCAGTTACACAAGGATTATCATTCATTACTATAGACGGAGCATCTTTTGGTGGATCCCCGATTGAATCAATTGACTCAATTAAAAAATATGGTCCACAAGTTTATGCTTCGCAAAACAGAGCAGTTACTGCTGCTGACTATGAGGCACTAATTCCGAGAATATATCCTGAAGCAGAATCTGTTTCAGCATATGGTGGTGAGGAGTTGAACCCACCACAGTATGGAAAGGTATTCATTAGCATCAAACCAGTTAATGGTGTTTTTCTTTCTAATTGTCTCAAGGATAATCTTTCTTCTGAACTTGCGAAGTATAAAGTAGCAGGTATTAAGATTGATGTTATTGATCTATCCTATTTGTTCATTGAACCATCGTCTAACGTTTATTATAACAGCAACCTGACTCCAACTACCCTAGGCGGAAATGATGGCACTGGAATGGTTTCTAGTCCTGTTAGAGACGATGCTCTAAAGGCAATTGGAAATTATGCTAACTCAACTGAATTAAATAAATTTGGTGGACGCTTTAAGTATAGTAAGTATCAGTGTGTCATTGATAAGTCTAATTCTGCGATTACATCAAACATCACTAATATTCAGATTAGAAGAGATTTGGAACCAAAACTAAATCAGTTTGCTGAATATGAACTTTGCTATGGCAATAGATTCCGTCTCAAGAATCATTGCCGTACTATCGCAGAAGGTGCAATGGTTGGTTTCAATATCAGATCCTCTGGATTTAAAGTCAGTGGTAGTGCTGATGTTGTATACCTTGGAGATCTACCTAATGCGAATATGGAGACTGGAGAATTATTCCTCTTTAAGTTGAGTTCTCCCAAAAATCCTGTCATCGTTAAAAGAAACGTAGGGGTTATAAATTATAAGATAGGTGAGATTATGTTGAATCCAATAAAGATTATATCTACACAAATTACTAAAGGAACCACACCTGTCATTGAAATCTCTGCGATTCCATATTCAAATGATGTTATTGGTCTTCAAGATCTTTACTTACAATTAGACCTTAATAATACTGTGGTAAATACTGTTATAGATCAGATTGATTCAAAAACAGATGTATCTGGAACCAATTATATTGTGTCTCCGAGTTTTGACGGTAATCAATTAGTTCGTGGAGTACCAGTCTCTATTGATGGAGCAAATGGAGCATCATCTGCTACGACTCCAAGCACAATAGCACAAGTAACGACACCTGGTACTACTTCTCAAGTGACAGGTATTGTTCAACAATCAAGTACATCATACAGTCCAGGATCCACCTCCGGTTATTAATATCAAATGGCACTAGATAGAGTTAAAATTCAGGATATCCTCGCATCTCAGGTTCCTGAGTATGTGAAGGATGATTTTCCTCTGCTTGTAACTTTCCTAGAAGAGTATTATAAATCCCAAGAGATACAAGGTGGTACATTTGATCTGATTCAGAATCTGGATCAATATGTCAAATTAGATGATTTAGTAAATCTGAAGAACAGCACAATTCTTCAGGAAAGTATTGATTTTGCTTCCACAACTATCAAGACTGATGTTGATAGTAATTTTACATATGGATTCCCCGAAGAGAACGGGTTGATTAAAATTGAAGATGAGGTCATCTCTTATGGGTACAAGACCAGTACCACGTTTGAGGACTGTAAGAGGGGGTTCAGTGGCGTTACAGCACTGATTGGACCGGTCCCTGACCAATTGGTGTTTGATAGCACTATTTCGACAATCCATACGAAAGGTGCGAAAATTGAGAATCTCAGTATTCTCTTCCTGCAGGAATTCTTTAAAAAACTCAAAAAACAAATTGTTCCTGGTTTCCAAAATAGACAACTTACGGATGGTTTGGATCAAAGAAACTTTATTCTTGGTTCTAATACTTTTTATAATTCAAAAGGAACAGACGATTCGGTTGAGATTCTATTCAGATTATTATTTGGTAAAGAAGCAGAAATTATCCTTCCAAGTAAGTTCTTGATCAGACCTTCGGATGCTGATTATAGAATTTCAAAAGATTTTATTGTTGAATCATATGCGGGAGATCCACTAAAACTTAGTGGTAAGACTCTGTATCAGCCAATTATTAATTTTGGAAATAAAGGTGGAATTGGTCAAGAAGGACTTGGACGTGGAACTGAAACGACAGGAACTCTATCTGGTATTAACTCAATCAATGGAACACCAGAATTAGATAAGGTCGTTAGAGGATCTGTTTGTGGTGTCGAGAGACTTAACTATGACAAGGGACAATACTATCAAATCAGCGTTGATTATGGATATGATAGAGACACTAATGTAGAAGGTAGTATTTACGGTTCTTTCCAACCTAACCCCAAAACCCAAATTGTAAATTCTGTTGCTATTGGTGCCACTATCATTGATGTTGATTCAACTGTTGGTTTTCCAGATTCTGGAGATTTAAGCGTTATTGATAGAAATAATGATGAATTAAAGATTAGTTATACCTCTAGAAACATCAATCAGTTTATTGGCATATCATCTTCCAATATTACATCTGAAATTCCTGATGAAAATATTGTAAGATTCTTCAATAATGCTTTCGCATTTGTAGGTATTGGAACTGAAGATCAAATCAAAGTAAGAATGACTTCTACTTTGAAAGATCTTAAAATTGGGGATAAAACTAAATCTCTCAACGTTGATGATACAATCACTGTTAAATCTCTTGGTCTGCCGGATACTAATAAAAAGTCAACAAATTGGTTTTATAATTTAAAATCACAGTATGATGTTAATGACATAGAAGCAGTTGATACTTCAGAATCGATCTATAAGGTTACACTTAAAATCGGTCACTTCTTTAAGATTGGTTACAATATCCGACTTGAAAGTAGCAACGGTGCAACTAGAACAGGAAATATCACCAAAGTTAACGGAAAAACTAGTTTTACTATTAAATTAAGTTCAATTATTCCAACATCCGAACTTGATCTTTTCTATACCGTAACAAATCTTATTTTAAAAGGCAATTCGTCTTTTTATCCTCAACTTAATAATAATTACGCCAACGTTCAAGCAGTTTATAATAATTTTAATGATGATCTTATGGTAGCATCTAATTCGCTACCAAGATATGTCAACTCTCAAATTAATCCATATAGTAAAACTGTAAAGTTTTCTGGCAAAGCAGATTCTAATGGTATAATTCAAGTCACCACCTCAATTGATCATGGATTTTATACTGGAGACTCTGTATTCTACAAAGGTAGCGTAGTAAAGAATGTAACCAACACTCCTGATGGATTTCAGATTGTTACAGAAACAGAAAACAAGTTTACCAATATGGAAGAACTTGTATATTTTGTGAAAAGAGTAAGTGGGACAAGAGTTCAACTCGCAAAGAGTAAATCAGACCTGTTCAGTGGAAAGTATATTATACCATCTGGTTCTGTCCAAGATAATCAGTTAATTTATTTTGATTATTATGGCAAAGAGGTTGGTGGTCAATATTTGTATAGAAATTTTGTAAAACCGGATAATCAGTCTGGTATATTTGATACCGCACCAGGATATACCGGTATGTTAGTGAATGGTGTTGAAATTCTTAATTTCAAATCACCAAAATCTGTATATTATGGAAAAATTAATCAAATTAATATTTCAAATGAGGGATCTGGATATGATGTGCTTAATCCTCCGGTTTTAAATATCGTTGATCAAATTGGATCTGGTGCGACAGGAACTTTTTCTGTTAATGGTTCTTTAGAAAGAGTTGATATTGTTGATGTAGGATATGATTATATTGATGCTCCAACTGTAAGAATCACTGGGGGTTTCCCAACGAAAGATGCTGTTGCTGAAGTTAATGTTTCATCGATTAGTCATAATGTAGAATTTAACGCTGGTGCGGGAAGTACTAATCTAAAACTTACTCCAAATAATACAATTGGGTTCTCAACCTTTCATAAATTTAGAGATAACGAAAAGATCATTTATGATACTAGCAGTACGGCTCCTGTAGGTGGTATTTCTACTAATTCTTACTATTATGTGAATGTAGTAGATGGATATACTGTACAACTTCACAATAGTGAGTCAGATGCTATATCTGGTATCAATACAGTTTTACTTACCTCATTCAGTGATAATACACATTCGCTAAATTCATTTGAAAGAAAAAGAACCGTTACAAACGTTGTTGTTACAAATCCAGGAGAAGGTTATAAGAACAATAGAAAGAATATTAATTCTGCTGGAATTATTACGGCATTAAATTGCTTCTCTATTGATGAACATGGGTATTCTACTAAAGATATCATTAGATATACACCTGGCAATATACCTATTAGTGGGTTGTCCTCCCTTACTGATTACATTGTCAAATCTATCAATAGAGATACAATAAAATTATATGAAGTTGGTTCTGGTGGCACTAGTAAGAACTATTACTTCAATAACAACATTGCAGTAAGTATTGCCTCTACAGGAAATGGTTCATTTAATTATGAACCAATCAATATGTCTATTGAAGGCACAGTTGGTGTTAATAGTCTAACTAATCAAGATTTCACCTGTAGAGTAACACCAGTATTCAGAGGTTCTATCACATCTGCCGATATTATCAGCAAAGGTATTGGATATGGATCATCCACAATTGTAAATTTCAATAGACAACCAAAAATTAATATTGAGAGTGGAACCGGTGCTCAATTGTTTCCAGTTGTATCAAATGGTAAAATCATTGACATAATCATTCAAAATCCTGGAACTGATTATAATTCACCACCAGATATTCAAATTGTTGGTGTTGGAAGTTTCGCTAAATTGACCCCAGTCATTAATGATGGTTCTTTTGTATCAGTAAATATTATTAGTGGAGGTATAGGATATAATCAGGGTAATATTTCATTGCGTGTAGTACCTTCTGGTAGAGGTGCTACTGTAGAAGCAAATATTAATGAATGGAATATTGATACATTTGCTAACGACTTTAATAATATTAATGATGATGATGGATTCATTGATGATAATTTGGATTCTTCTTCCTTACAATATTCTCACGTTTATGCTTCTCGTAAATTGAGAGAAGCAATCAGCCCCATTGATGCAAATGGAGATACAATTTATGGTGCTCAAGACTTAATTAAAGAAAATGGAATTGAAGTATCTTCACTTGAGCACTCTCCCATTATTGGATGGGCATATGATGGAAATCCAATTTATGGACCTTTTGGTTATGCTAATGCCAGAGGCGGCAATGTAAAGCAAATGGTTTCTGGTTATGAACTTGTAACTAGTCAAGCACAAAGACCCTCCGTATCAAATTTTAGAGAAGGATTCTTTGTAGAAGATTATGTCTATAGGGGAACGGGAGATCTTGACCAGCATAATGGTAGAATTTGTGTAACACCAGACTACCCAGATGGTGTGTATGCTTATTTTGCCACATTTGAGCAGACGGTTGATACTAGTGGTCCGTTTGATAAGTTTAAGAGACCAGCGTTCCCATATTTGGTTGGTCCATCATTTAAGTCTAAACCAAACAACTTTAATTTTAAAAAGTCATCAAATCAATTAGATTACAGTATTGGAAACTATGATTGGTTAAGAAATACTAATTTCTACAATCTTGATGGCAATCACGGCGACTACAAATATATTTTTAATCCCAATAGGGTTAATGCTCCCACGATGAAAATCGTATCTACCACATCTGGTAGTATAGACAATATTGGCATTGTAACAGGTGGAACTAATTATAAGGTTTCCGATAACATCTATCTTGATGGATCCGCTAGAGCATCCGTATCGAAAGTCCAGGGTAAATTAGTCAATAGAGTCAGTATTGCCACTAGCTCTGTATCTAATATTGAATTCATACCATTCCAGTCTAGACAACAATTTATTGGAATGTCTTCGGCACCACATGGATTCAAGAATGATGATGTTCTTACACTTAACAGTACATCCGAATATTTTGATCAATTTGATGGTAAGTATAGAGTTGGTGTAACTACTAATACCTTTGTTTTAACAGATAATATAAGCGACTCTACTGTCACTGGAATTAATACTTTTATTCCAGTATCCGGTCCTACACAATATCCAACTCTTGTCATAAATGACATTCTTGAGATTGGAAGTGAAAGAGTTAAGGTTCTTAATATTGAACCGAATCGTTTAAGAGTTGCCAGAAAGCAGGATGGAACGGTATCGTCGGCACATACTGCTACATCTATTCTTACTTCTGATCCTAGAAGATTTACTGCCAACATTGGAGCTGCTAGCACAACAAAAGTTTTATTCTTCAATAAAGAACTGTATTTTACACCATCTGAAACAGTTGGTATCGGATCTACAACCGGTACAGGCATTGGTGTTACCCTCACAATTTCTAATCCAGGAGCAGGGGTTACACAAGTATTTGTTGAACCAAGATCTCTCTTCTTACCCAATCATGGATTGAAGTTAAATGACAGAATTAGATATAATCTTAATGGTGGTTCATCTATTACTTATTGGGATGGTATTAGTGGAACACCAGTCAGTAGTCTGACAGGAATTTCAACACTCTTTGCTATTCCTCTGACTACCAATACAGTTGGAATTAGTTCAAATATTTGTGGACTTAATAGTGGTGGTAAGTTTGTCGGTGTAAACACAGATGCCGGTCTCCTTTACCTTGTTGGAGTCGGAACTGGTGATAATCATAGTTTTAAAACTGATTTAGTAAATGTCGTAACATCTACTGCATCTAGAAATGAAGTAACAGTATCTACAGCAGGAACTCACGGTCTATCATATCTTGATAGTGTAGTATTTGATTTAAAACCAACCAATGTGATTAGTGTAAAAGTAAAATACGACGACCACAATAGAAGGATGGTATTTGATCCTGTTAATTTTGTTGCTGGGGACGTAAATCTATCAGATAATACAATATCATTTACTAAAAATCCATTTAAAACAGGAGATAGAGTAATTTATACCTCTACCTCCCCAGTTGGTGGTCTTGTAAGTACGGGATTATATTTTGTTTATGTATATTCTACTACAGAAATTAAATTTGTTCACAATAAGTCTGACTTAAACCTTTTAGAACCACCTTTTATCAATCTAACATCTACATCAACTGGAACTCTTTCAAGAGTCAATCCACTGATTCAAGTTAATAGAAAAAACACACTGAAATTTGATTTATCTGACCCATCACTATCATTTATATCAAGTGGTGTTAGATATCCTGCCTTTGAGATGCAGATGTATAGAGATATTCAATTTAACGATAGATTCCTAACATCTGGAGAGACTGATACTTTTGAAGTATCTTCTTCCGGCCAAGCAGGTATCACGACCACTGCTAACCTTACAATTAGCGTGACTGATGATCTTCCATCAGTTCTATGGTATAAATTTGATACGATTAATGATTCTATTATTCCCTCGGTAAAAAATGAAATTGTGATTGATGGGGATGTCAAGGCATACAATCAAATTGATGTTGTCAAGACTCCCATAGACGGTTCTTATAGACTTTCATCAATAGGTTCAACCACATTTACTTACATTGTTCCTAATATCCCTGATATTGTATCATATGGGTCAACAAATGCTGAGTCTTCATATACAACTCCATCCAAGAATGCCTTCGGTGCTATTAACTCTGTAAAAATTGTTAATAGTGGATTTGGATACAAATCTACACCTTCAATATCCTCCATCAGAAGCGGACTTGGCACAGGTGGTCTAGTTGAAGCATCAAGTGATAATATTGGAAAACTTCTAGAATCTAGATTTATTTCAAAAAACATCGGATTTGATTATGCATCAGACCCAACTTTAAATGCTATTGCTGGTATACCAGAGGTCGTCAAATTAGAACCTCTGTCATCATTTAATTCGATCGGAATTACTTCCTCGGGTATCAACTATCTAACATCTCCAGATATCATCGTTTTTGACGGCATAACCAATAAGAGATTGGATGTTGAACTTGAATATAATCTTGGTGATATGGAAGTAAGTATTCTTAAGAATACAACTAATGCTTACTATGTTCCACCTAAATTTGTCACAGTTAATAATTCAAATGGATATTCAATATCATCTATATCTTACAACGATTCAAATAAAGTTGTAAGACTCTTCCTGAGTCATCAATTCTCGTCAAACGCTGAATATCCCTTTGAAGTAAGCAAGAACATTCTAATTGAGAATATTAGTGTAGGTGTAGGGTCAACCGGATCTGGATATAATTCCAAAGACTATAATTATACATTATTTGCTGTATCTGGCGTCAATACTAATGCTGGCGGTTCTGGTGCTTGGGTTGAATATGATATGACTGAGCAGTTAGGAGACAATGGATTCCCAGGAAATTATAGCTCTGATTCCATTGGCAAAGTAATCCCAGAAACTCATTTCCCAATCTTCAATCCCGTTCTCATCAAAAATCTATTTTTGAAGGGTGAAAGAATCGCTGGAGACCGATTTAAAGGTAGAGTTCAAGATTATAATCCAAATAATGAGATTTTAAAGGCAACTGTTCAGGGTGTTATTTCTCCTGGTGATTTTATTAGAGGATTTACCTCTGGTTCTGTTGGTTCTGTTGAAACTTCAACCTTATTTGACGCTACTCTTCAAATTGGTGCGGGAGCAACAATATATGAGGGATGGAAGAAGTCTACAGGATTCTTGAATGACAATCTTCAAAGAATCGCTGATAATGAGTATTATCAAGATCTTTCCTATTCCATCTCTTCTGAAATTGATCTTGATACTTGGAATGATCCTGTAAGTTCAATGACTCATACTGCTGGATTTAAGAAATTTGCTGATCTGCAGGTTTATAGTCAAGCACCTCAAAATATATCTGCCATTGTATCCACCCAAGATAGTAATATTGAAAATATTGTTGATATCAGTAGTATCGTAGACCTAAACTGCTATCAAGATTTTGATGTAGCGTCTGAAGGGGGCACCTTCATTGATGACATCTATATTTCAAATGAAATCGTACTTCAAAATAGAATTCTGACAGATTTCCTTGAATCTATCGGAAACAGGGTTTTGGAAATTGATGACATAAGTGGTCAGTTTAACAGTAACTCTAGAACTACACCTTTTGAAGTTATTGCTCTATATGGTTTAGATTATAACTACAACAAAATTTTCACTCATGTAAAAGACGCAACATTCACCGATGAAAGGCAATTTGCTATTGTCAGTGTGCTTCAAGATAATGGAATTGGATATATTTCTCAATATGCATCAATCGAGACTTATCCTTATCTTGGATATTTTGATTATGGAGTCACTTCAACCGGTTGGAATTTACTATTCTATCCAGTCAAATTTGAGAGAAATATTTATAGTACCTCAACATCGGCCATCAATATTCTTTCTGGAATAACAACAACAGGGGTGGATGCTCATGGGGATGTAGCATATACGGTCGGTGGATATCAACCAATTGTTGCTAACACGAAAACTTCAATTGTATCTTTCGGCACAACATACAGAGCAGCAAAAATTATTGCTTTGTTTGATGCCGCTAATGATCGTAAATATGGTGCTGAACTCAATATTATTCATGACGGCACCGAATGCTATCAGATGGAGACTAATTCTATTGGTGAAGTGCAGGGTCTAACTGGTGTCGGATTTGGTACATTCGATTCTAGAATTTCTGGTAGTAATATAATTGTTGAATTTACTCCAAATTCAAGTGTCAGTGTCGCAATGACATGCACAACTGCGTCTATCTTAATTTCTGATACTAATACAACTGCTGGAAATCAACTTCTTGATGTTTCTAGAGTTGGATCTTCTTACAGTAGCATCTCTGCCTCTGGTTCTCCAACTCAAAACATTGTTGCCTCTTACATACCACCATCTGAATCAGGATACTATATCTTTACAGTAGAAGACAATACAAACAACAGATATGAAATGTTTGAGTTTGCTGCTCTCAACTCTTCATCTAATGAGTGTTATGTTGAATTTGCAAATCTTGAAACTAGTGGTCATATTGGAACTGTTGGAGCAACAACGAATGTTGACGGAGGTATTAATGTAGTATATACACCAGAAGCAGGAATTGATGTTGAAGTAAGGTCTTACTTTACTGAGATGATGATTTATGATGGTGTTAATACGAGAGCAGGAGTCATTGATTTAGATAATGTTCAAATTACCACTGATCATGAACAATATGAAGGAACTCTTCTTGACGTTAAAACAGCATTTGAACTCAAGCACGATGGTCTGAATATTTTCAGAAGAGTATTTGATGGTACAAATACAACGATTGTCAATACCAGCACCGACCAGATCACGCTTCCTAATCATTTCTTTGTAAGTGGTGAAGAAGTTGAATATGGTCATCCAGGAACTGGCACAACTATGGCAATTGGAATTGCCAACACTACATTCCCAGGGATTGGTGCTACGACCAAACTTCCTCAAAATCTATTCGTTATTAAAGATAATGAGTCTAAGATTAGACTTGCTGTGTCTGCTGAACATGCACTATCTGAATCACCAACAGCGATTGACATTACCTCAGTGGGTATTGGTCTATCACATACAATCAATTCCAAAAAACAAAACTCTAAGGCATTGCTGGCAATTGATAACATTATTCAATCCCCAATTGCTAAAACTGATATTACTACCGAACTTGCTAGTAATGTTGTTTTTGATACTATATTTAATACTACTGGTCTTTCTTCCTTTATAGCAGGTGATATTATCAAGATTAATGATGAATATATGAAGATAGATGGTATTGGTATTGGAAATACTGTTGCCGTTAGGGTTGACAGGGGACAATTAGGTTCTGTGCTTGGAGTTCATACATCGGGAGATAATATTATCAAGTTTACTGGTAATTATAATATTGAAGATAATATTATTAATTTCGTTCAGGCACCTTTTGGTAATAATCCTTTGAGCACGACAACAGGAAATCCAAATGAAAGAGACTGGACTGGAATTACAACTAGTTCAATGTTCCAAGGAAGAACATTTATGAAGCGTGGTGCCATTGGTTCTACAGAGGAAACATACCACACTAATCATATTTTTGATGACATTACTGATAGATTTACTGGTGTTGGTAAAACTTATGCTCTTACAAGTGGAGGAAATAATGTATCAGGTATTGATACAAGCACTGTTATCTTGATAAATGGCATCTATCAACTAAATCAAGGTATTCAGGCATTCCCTGGTGATTATAACATTGAAGAAAGTGTTGGCGTCAGTTCTATAGTATTTACAGGTGAACGTGTAAATCAGGGATATGATCCTAATAGGTCTACTCTTCCTGTTGGTGGTAGATTTATTTCAGTTGGTTCTACTGGTGGATTTGGATATCAACCACTTGTATCAGCAGGTGGAACTGCCGTTATCTCTGCTGCTGGTACTGTTCAGTCTATTAGCATTGGAAACAGTGGTTCTGGATACCGAGCAGGCATCAATACGGTCGTAAATGTTGGTGTTCAGACTTACAGTGGTGTTCTTCCTAATCTGCTCAATATCGGCACTGCTACCATTCAAGGTGGTAATATTGTAAGCGTTGCCGTCACTAACCCTGGTGTAGGTTACACATTCACCAATCCACCAGTTGTCGTGTTTGATGATCCTCTGTCATATGTCAATCTCCCTTTGATTTACAGTGCTTCTAGTCCTTCACAGAGTGGTGCTGAAGCGACTGTAGATATTGTGGTTGGTCAAGAATCTGGTATAATTGATTTTGAGCTCAATGATCAGGGTTATGGATATCGCGAAGGAGATATTCTTACTGTTAATATTGGTGGTTTGACTGGCATTCCAACTAATACATCACTTACCTATGAAGAGTTCCAACTTACAATTGATAGGACTTATAGCGATCAGTTTAATGGATGGTCAATTGGAGAATTCCAAGTATTTGATAGACTTGACTTAAAGTTTGATGGAATTCAAAGATCGTTTAAACTGCTATTGAACGAAAATCCAGTTTCTATCAAAGCAGCTGCTGGTTCAAATATTGAAATTGAACAAACATTGCTTGTATTCATCAATGATATCCTCCAAAAACCAAATGAAGGTTATATATTTGAAGGTGGTAGTTTAATTACATTTAGTGAACCACCAAAAGGACCAGTTGGTTCTGCTCAAATAGGTGACACCTCTAAAATTTTGTTCTACAGAGGAAATGGGGATATTGATGTTGTATTTACCGATATTGAGGAAACTGTAAAGGTTGGCGATACTCTTAAACTTAATAATGATACATCAAAAGGTCAAGGTATAACACTTGATCAGAATCCAAGAACAGTGGTTGGTATCAATACACTTGATACTGTAGAAACTAATTCATATGTTTCTCCAGGCGTCACTACAGATAAAACATTACTGAGACCACTTACATGGTGTAAACAGACTGTTGATAAGTTTATCAATGGTGACGAGATTGGTAAAGATAGACTCGCTTATGAACCAAATATATTCCCTGCTTCTTTTATTATTCAACCTGTGGGTCTTGGAACAACAACAGTTTATGTTGATACAGTGAGACCACTCTTTGATGGTCAAAATGAACAAAATCTTAGAGGATTCCAGGATAAGATTACTCTAAATTCTCAAGATACTCTTGTTGGAGCGACTGTAACTGCCATTGTTGAAAATGACGGTAGAATTCTATCATTTAATATTACTGAATCGGGGACTGGTTATACTGGATTATCTACTGTGTTGATTACAGTATCAAATCCAGATGGTGGAATTTCATCTAGAGCATCTGGAATTGGAACCATGACATCTGGAGGAATTCTATCCTCCGCATCTATTACTAATCCTGGTTCTGGATACACATATTCTAATCCCCCTGTGTGCTTGATACAATCTCCTGTAATTACAGAAGAGGATATGGCAGTAAGGTCTTACCTTGGTGATTATGGTCAGATTGTTGGTGTAGGAACAACCTCTAGTGGTTCTCAAAATCAACTTACTTTTGACTTGTTTATCACTGTAAATTCTGATCTTCGCAATACAGATCTGGTGGGAACAGCAATTACAATCAGTGGTATTTCCACTAATGATTATCTTACAATCTCCAATACGAATATTTCTATTGGTGATACCTTTGCTTCAGAGGATACATCTGGAAGTACAATTGGCATCGGAACCACATCTCTTGATATGATATATCAAGTTACTTCTTCTGAGATTAGAGATGAAAATGTAATTGGTATAGGTATAACTTCAATTCGTAGAATTGCCGTTAATATTGATACCGCTGTTGGATTCGCATTTACAAATACATCAAACATGGGTAATTTTAGTTGGGGTAAAATAAATGTTTCAAGAGCACTTAACCCAAGTGAATTTAACTTCTATGGTAACGGTGGTCTCATTGGTATCTCGACTTCGGCATTGGTGACAAGATTCAATCCTCTGAAATTTAATAATTATGTTTAATAAATACTTCCTGGCATAGAAATACCATCACATAATACCTATAAATAACAAAAAAGTCCTAACAAAATGGCAGCGATAATTACAGATCAATTAAGAATTTTGAATGCAAAGAATTTTGTCGCTGGCGTTCAGTCTAGCACGAATTCTTATTATACTTTTATTGGTCTCCCCAATGCTTCTGATTATCAGTCGGATTGGAATATTAATCCTCCTTCTCCAAAGGATGCTTTGGATGAGTCCAATGATTATTGGGATAATATGATTGCTATGAAGAAAATTTCTAGCAGTGATATTAGTCAGGTTGTTAAAAAAACAACCTGGTCATCAGGAACCACATATGACATGTGGAGAAATGATATTAGCAGAGACAACCCATCACAACCATCTGGTACTTTTGATATCTATGATGCTAATTATTATATAATGAACTCTGATTACAGAGTTTACATTTGTCTATTCAACAACTCCAACCCTGAAAATGGGTATCAAGGAAGTCCATCACTTGATGAACCTACTTTTACTGATTTAGAACCAAGAGCGGCAGGAAGCAGTGGTGATGGATATATTTGGAAGTATCTATATACTATTAAACCAAGTCAAGCGATTAAGTTTGATTCTACATCATACATTCCTGTACCTAATTCTTGGGAAACAAACAGCGACGATGCTCCAATACGACAGAACGCCTCAACCAGTGGTCAATTAAAGATTGTAACTGTTAGAGGTCGTGGTGTAGGTCTTGGGACCGCAAGAACATATACAAGAGTCCCTATTCAAGGTGATGGAAGAGGAGCAGAAGCAACGGTTGTTGTTAATAATGACTCAAAAGTTGAATCAGTCACGATTTCTAAAGGTGGTTCTGATTACACATATGGAACAGTAAATCTAACTGGTAGAGTTCCAAAAGGAACAACTTCTCCATCTTTTGATGTCATCATTCCACCAGCTGGTGGTCATGGTGCTGATATTTACCGTGAGTTAGGTGCGTACAATGTACTTACATACTCAAGATTTGAAAATGATACCGAAAACCCAGACTTCATTACTGGTAATGAATTTGCAAGAATTGGTTTGATTGAAAATCCTCTTGATAATGATTCAAGCACTATCCTTACAAAGGATAAAGCGAGTGCCGTATATGCTCTTAAATTAACTAGTGCTGGAAATCAGTATCAGACTTCTACATTTACTCCTGACGTTGAAATCGAACAGACGGTTGGAGTTGGTTCAACTGCCGTTGGAAGAGTCATTTCATACGATCAAGTTACTGGAGTTCTTAAGTATTGGCAAGATAGAACCAATGTTGGATTCAATTCTGATGGAACCGCAAATGTATCACCAGCATATGGTTTTGAAGTTTTAAGATTTACAGGAGATCCAGCAACAGGTGGTTCACTGGATATTCGTGGTGGTTCACAAATTCTTGGCATTGACACCAACTTCGGGACCACTGCTTCTCCAGGTATAAGTACGGTAATAAATAGTCGTACATACTTTCTTGGTCAGAGTTTTGTTCAAGGAGTGGCACAACCAGAGTCCAAGAAGTATTCTGGAAATATTATCCATGTTGATAATAGACCTTCTGTCACTAGGTCCTCCTCTCAGAAAGAAGACGTAAAGATTATCTTGCAGTTCTAAAGAATTATGCCACAGGAAATTAACCTCAATGTTGCTCCTTATTTTGACGACTTTGATCCTCGCAACAATTACTACAAGGTACTCTTCAAACCTGCCTATCCTATTCAGGCAAGAGAGTTAAATAACCTTCAATCGATTCTTCAGGATCAGGTTGAAAAAATGGGAACAAATCTCTTTAAAGAGGGAACTGTTGTCATTCCGGGTTCTACAAACTACAACCCCAACTTTCATGCTGTTCAGATTCAACCTGAATTTCTTGGAATCCCAGTAAGTGTATATCTTGAAGAACTATTAGGAAAAAGAATTACTGGTGCTGAATCTGGCATCACTGCTGAAGTTATCACATATATTACTGATGCTGAGTCATCAAAAGGAAATTATACATTATATGTAAACTATTTAAATTCAAGCACATCTGACGACTCTACAGAAACCTTTTCTGATAATGAGGTTCTTCAAGTCGAAGAAGCAATTACATATGCCACCACATTTATTGCTGCTGGTGAAGGATTTGCCAATACAATTGTAGATAATGCTACCACAGATGGTTCAGCATTTGTTGTTTCTGAGGGTGTTTTCTTCATTCGTGGTTATTTCGTAACTGTCCCCTCTCAACTGCTAATTCTCGATCAATATGGAACTAATCCAAGTTATAGAGTTGGATTATCTATCAGAGAGCAATTAATTTCTTCCGACACAGATCCTCTTTTGACGGATAATGCGTCTGGTTTTAATAACTTTGCTGCTCCAGGTGCTGACAGACTTAGCATTACTGCTACACTATCTAAAAAAGATCTTAATAGTTATGATGAAGAAAACTTTATTCAACTTGCGGAAGTTCAAAACGGCAGTTTAAGAAGAAAGTCTCAAGACACTGAATATAATCTAATCGGAGACGAACTAGCAAAAAGAACTTATGATGAGTCTGGAAGTTACTATATTAAAGAATTTGTAACCACTGTTCGAGAAGCACTTAACGATCAGGAAGGAAACCGAGGCATTTACGAACCAGGTCAAGTCACCAGTGATGGTAATAATCCTACTGATGATATGATGGTTTATAAGGTATCTCCCGGTAAGGCATATGTCAAAGGATATGGGGTTGAGGTTAGATCTCCATCAATTATTGATGTTGAAAAACCTAGAACAACTCGTTTAGTTGAAAACCAAGCGGTAAACTTTGCTTTTGGACCAACTATTGAAGTTAATAATGTTAATGGTTCTCCTGTAGTAGGTTTTGATACATCTACAATTTTAAGTCTGAGAGATCAAAGAGTTGGTGGAATTGCTACGGTAGCACCTGGAGAAGAAATTGGTGTTGCTAGACTTTATGACTTTGTTCTAGAATCTGGTTCATATAATACTTCATCACCACAGGATAACCTGTGGGACCTGTCAATGTTTGATGTTCAAACATATACAGATATTGATATCAATATTAGCATTACTTTGAATGCTTCAAACTCTATTCACATTGAAGGTGAATCAAGTGGAGCGAGTGCGTTTTTAAGATATGATGTTAATGCTGGAACCGCTCTGACAGCATATAGTAAGCAAGGAGATTTCACTTTCGGTGAAAGAATAAAATTTAATGGTGTTCTTGATAATTCAAGATTTATCACTAATATTGATAATCATACTATTTCAGATGTAAAATCTATATTTGTAGATGGTGTAGGGGCAGCAACAACGTTTAGTGCTGATCTAGTACAACATCAGGGAATCTCTATTGGTATTGCTTCCATCACAGGAAGAGATGCCACAGGTGTATCAACAATCACAAGCCCATCACTTAATGCTGGTGGTTTTGTCGGAATTGTTACAGCAGGGAACATACTTAGATTTACTCTTGCCGAGAACAACGATCCAACTTTAGTTAGAGTAACTGGAATAAATGGTGCCGATGCTACTATCGTTGGTGTAACCACTGTTCCAGGCGTATGTGAGGGTTCCCCACCGACAACTAATGCTTCTCTATCTGATCTAACGACTGCTATTAGTAGACTTCAGGGATCCACAGGAACTGGCAATGCTGCTAGTAATGATTCAGTGTTTAGTGTGTTTGCTAAACAAAATGTAGCATCGGTTGATCTTTCAAATGGCAATCTTATAATCAGAGATAACTTTGATGTTCAGATTGATTCTGATGGGGAGTCTCAAGTATTACAAGTTAACGACCCAACTAAAGAAGTCTTCCTAGCTTTTGACGAAGAAAGATATTCATTAATTAGGTCAGATGGTTCAACAGAAGCATTGACTTCTGACAAGTTTATTTTTACTGTTGGTTCTACACAACTCCAACTTAAAGGATTAAGTGGTTCTGATCCTAATTCCAAACTGATTGCCACAATCAGAAAATCCAATGTTACATCAAAAATCAAATTAAAACAAAACAACAGTCTTATCATCAATAAGTCAACAAACAGTGCATCTGGCATTGGAACTGCGACTTTGAATGATGGTTTGTCTTTTGGTGCATACGCATTTGGAACAAGAGTACAAGACTCTACTATCAGTCTCAATATACCTGATGTGATTGATATCTATGGTATTTTTGAGGCAAGTGAAACAACTGATCCACAGTCTCCGAATGCTGCCATTTCTTCGATGAATGGTCCTTCAGCAACTACAAATGATTTAATCATCGGGGAGATAATTACGGGCAGTACCAGTGGATCAAAGGCCAGATTAATTGATAAACTGACGGATAATTCAATTGGTTATATCTATTTGAATGATATTGTATTTGAACCAGGTGAACTTATCAGTTTCGCTGATTCAACGGTTACCGGTAATATTTCTTCTATTAGTGCTGGTTCTAAAAATGTTTCTAGAAACTACACTTTGGCAAAGGGTCAAAGGTCTTCTTTCTATGATTTCTCAAGAATTGTTAGAAAAGGTAATTTCCCCGCACCCTCTAGAAAACTTAAAGTATATTTCTCCAATGCGTATTATGAGAGTGGAGATACTGGAGATATCACCACTGTAAATTCATATAATTCTTTTAATTATTCTAAAGAAATCTCACTTGTAAATGGTAAAAGAGTAACTGATATTGTTGATGCTAGACCTCGTGTAAGTAATTACAGTGTCGCTGCTGGTACAAGATCTCCTCTTGAATTCTTCGGAAGAAACTTTAATGGAGGTCAGCATAGTTCAAAGAACGTTTTGGCGTCTGATGAATCATTATCACTCTCATATAATTATTATCTGGCAAGAGCAGATAGACTTTATGTTAATAAGTACGGTTCATTCTCTGTCGTAACTGGTTCTCCCGATGACGTTCCCAAACTTCCAACACCAGTCTCTGATGGTCTGAATATTGCTAACATCTTTATGCCCGCTTATCTTTATAATGTAAAAGATGCCAGATTAAACTTTATCGATCACAAAAGATATCAGATGATGGATATCGCTAAGATTGAACAAAGAGTTAAGAATCTTGAGTACTATACTTCATTGAATAATCTTGAGCAATCAACACTTAATACGTTCGTTCCTGATACGAATGGTCTGAATAGATTTAAGTCAGGTATTTTTGTTGATAATTTCTCAACTAGAATTCCACAAGATGATAGCATTGGTATTAGAAACTCTGTTGATCCTAAGAAGAAAATTCTTAGACCTTCTCACTATACGACATCATTTAATCTACAACTTGGCATTGGAAACAGTATCTTTGGTGCTGGTGTCCGTAGAACGGGTAATATGCTCACTCTTGATTATAATGACACTAACTGGTTGGAGCAACCATTCGCAACACGAGTTGAAAATGTAACTCCTTTCCTTGTTAATTTTTATAATGGTTCAATTGATCTAGAACCATCTGTTGATGTTTGGATTGATACAAATCAACTTGAAGTGCGTGATGTTCTTCAAGAAGGAGCATTTTCAAGTATTGCTAGTTTGATTGATGCAGAAGTAGAAACTGCTGAAGATGGGTCAAGAATTGGTGTTGCTCCTGTTGTTTGGGATTCTTGGGAGACCGTTGGTGCTCAACTCGATATCTCTCTATCACAAAGAACAGAATCACTAAACGCAGCAGCAGCGCGTGGAAATCTTGGTGGAGGTGATGCGATTCTTGCATCACAAGGAGTTAGTAATAATAGAATTGACTCTGCTAGAACTACTGTTGAGAGTATTACTCTCGATGGGTCTGTTTCGTTAAACCAACAAAGAACGGGTAGTCAACAGACAGTTAATGAAGTAATTAATACTGAAAGTCTTGGTGATAGAGTGATTAATAGAGAAATCATTCACTTTATGAGATCTCGCAATATTAAGTTTACTGCGAAGAGACTGAAACCATTCACAAGAATGTATTCGTTCTTTGATGCAGTAGATATTAATAAATTTATTGTTCCAAAACTGATTGAGATTAATATGACATCTGGAGTTTTCCAGACAGGTGAAACAGTAGTAGGTGTAATGCAGTCGGCATTAGATACAGAAGAGTCGTCATCTGCGGGTTCTGCTTCTATTACATTCCGAGCGTGTGTTGCTAATCATAAGTATGGTTCTTTCAATGAACCATCTGATGTCTTTGATAGTAATCCTTATGATAGAACTTCATCAATTGCTACAGCATATACAGAGTCATCAACACTTCTGAATGTTGATACTGATACTCTTGCCGCTGAAGACCAATCTCAGTTCTCTGGATATATTCAACAGGGAATGATCCTTAGAGGTCAGACAAGTGGAGCAGAAGCAGTTGTTTCTAGATTAGCACTTGTTACAGACCGAGTTGGTACTGTAATTGGTTCGTATAGAGTTCCAGATTCTTCCAATACTGCCAATCCCACATTTGAAACTGGTAGATCTAACTTTAAACTAAGCAGTAGTTCCACTAATTCTAACATTAGTGGATCAGTTTCTTCTAGTGCTGAAGAAATCTTTTATTCTCAAGGAGATCTTGATAATACTCAAGAAGTTACACTTTCTCTTAGAAATGCTTCCGTTGACACTATCGACTTTGACCCTCAAACAAGAGTCATAGCAGGTGAAACTGATCAAACAAGTATCGTACAAAATATTAACGCAGTAAGAATACCACCCCCACCTCCACCACCAAGACCACCAGATCCACCACGCCGTCCTGATCCTCCACGTCCACGTCGTGGTGACCCTCTGGCGCAAACATTCTTTGTTGACGACGAAACAGGTGTATACATTAGTAGACTTGAATTATTCTTCCAGTCGAAGGATAATAATCTTCCTGTCACACTTCAACTTCGTGAAACACGACTTGGAACTCCATCAGAGGTTATTGTGCCATTCTCTGAAGTTGTACTTGAGCCGAGTCAAGTTGCTGTTTCAGAAGATGGAACAGTTCCAACGTCTTTTGTATTCCCATCTCCAGTATATCTAAATCCACAAACTGAGTATGCCATTACGGTTCTCTCTGATGTCACTTCATATAATGTTTGGATTTCTAGAGTCGGTGAGTCTGATGTAACCACACAAGCAACAGAAGCGGGACAGATATTGGTCACAGAGCAACCACTCCTTGGTTCTCTATTCAAGTCACAGAACGCCAGAGTTTGGACTCCTAGTCAGTATGAGGATCTTAAGTTTATAGCATATCGTTGTAATTTTACTTCCAACGGTCTGGTTCAATTCTTTAATCCAAATCTCCCAACGGATCTTGAAAAGATTACCAAAAATGGTATTTCTGTTAAGTCAAGATCAATGAATGTTGGTCTTGGTACAACAATTAGTAACAGTGGAAATACTGCTGGAAACAATCTTATTTCAGGGACCGACCTTATCCAGATCGGTTCTGATTTCAAAGGAACTGTTGTTGGACTTGCTGGTTCAGCGACAGGAGCAATGTCACTTGTAAATCCTGGTCTTGGATATACTCCTGCCGCCGGTCAATTTACACATACAGGGGTTGCTCTTACTTCAATCACTGGAAATGGCATCAATGCTAAAGCAGATATTACTACCCTTGGTGGTGTTGCGATTGCTGCTACCATCAGTACCGGTGGTAATGGTTATAACATCGCGGATGTCTTGGCACCTGTCCAAGGAAATCTAGTTGGGTTTGGTGTGATTGGTAACGATATGAAGTTGTCAGTTCAAGAACTCCTAGGATTTAATGAGATTGAAGTAACTAATGTTCAGGGTGAACTTCTCTATGGAGCAAGTAACTATCTAAGATTCACCACGCAAACGGGTATTACATCTGATGTAAATGTCGGTACTGGTGGAAGTGTAGTTCCTCTTGCGAACGCGAGAGTCAATCCTCAAGATGATGGACTACACCTTAAGGTATTCCAGAGAAACCATGGAATGTATGCTGACACAAACAGAGTTACTATTCAAAACGTTTCTTCTGATATCCCAGCTACTGCTTTGGCATCTCAGTATGGTAGAACTGCCAATAGTGCTATCTCTGTCGGCACAACCGCTAATATGGCAGACTTTGAAGGATTGCCTGTCAGCGCCACCAACCCCGGATATGCCAAGATTGGTAGTGAGATTATCTCATATACTGGGGTTGCTGGAAACACATTGACTGGTATCACAAGTAGAGGTGTAGATGGAACTTTATCTGCGTCTCATGCACTCAATGAACTTGTATTCAGATATGAGTTTGGTGGTGTGTCCTTGAGAAGAATAAACAAAGAGCATTTGTTCTCTGATTCTCAAATTACTAATAGTATTGATATTGACTCCTATCACGTTAAGGTGAACATGGCACAGAGTGGAACAGATAGAAGTGCTACTTCTGCTTCTTTCTCCTCGCGTTACTTCACCAAGAGAACCACAGGTGGTGGTATTGCTGCTAAAGGCACATACAATCTACCATACTCTATGGTTATTCCTAACCTTAGAAGTATTTCTCCATCTGGTAGTTCTCTCAACGCATCTATTAGAACTATTTCGGAAACTAGTGTTGATGGAACAGAAGTTTCATTCCTCGATAAAGGTTATCAGGAGGTTTCTCTGAACGAGCAGAACTATTTTGAAACACAAAGAATGGTTGTCTCACCCGTTAACGAAAGAACCTATTTGAATGCTTTGCCTGGATCAAAGTCAATGACAATGAATGTAAACTTAAATACAAGTGATGCTAGGCTTTCACCTGCTATTGATTTAGATCATGCATCAGTTATTTTTGTTTCTAACAGAACAAACCAACCAATTACTAACTATAAGAGTGACGTTAGAGTTAAGGATATTCCTAATGACCCTAACAGTCTCATGTACGTTACTAAAAACATTGTTCTTGAGAACCCTGCCACATCACTGAGAGTCTTTATTGATGGATATGTCTCTAACTTCAACGACGTTAGATTGTTCTATGCTGTTAATCAGGATCTTCCAGCGGAAGAATGTATCTTTACACCATTCCCTGGTATCAACAATACAGATGAATTTGGAAAGGTCGTTCAACCGTTCAATGCTGATGGTGGACCTGATGTGTTTATTCCAAAATCGGATATTTACACTCAGATGCCTTCCTTGAATTTATTTAAAGAGTATAAGTTCTCCATTGATGAGTTAGATCCATTCAACTTCTTCAGAATCAAGATTGTCGGAACATCAACAAACCAGGCGATTGTTCCACAATTTAGAAACTTTAGAGTCATTGCCGCAGTATAATGGAACGTTTACCAGTAGAAGGAAAAGATGGACTCTACCGCGATTCAAGCAGTAGAGCCATCATTAATACAAACAAAACTGACTACACCAACTATATGAATGCTAGAAATAGACTTAAATCTGAAAGAGAAAGAGTCAATCAACTAGAAGAAAAAGTTGATAATATTAAAGGTGATTTAGATGAAATCAAATCTTTACTAAGGTCACTAACAAATGGCTAATAATACAATCACCTTCGATCCCACAGTAAGAACACCTTATGGTGTTAATCTTACGATGTATACTGGTGCTGATTTTGAAGAGACATTCAAGATTTTGAACAACGATAGGTCAAACTATGATTTGACCTCTCATACGGTGTCTTCAAGAATGATGAAATCCGCTGGTCAAGCAGCATCAATGGATGTGGTGGCAAACTTTACAGAATCAATTACAAGTGCTAGTGCTGGTGAATTTAAGATTACATTACCTGATACTACCAACAGACAAATAAAGGGTGGAAGATATGTATATGATATCTTTGTTTCCGTAGGAAGTAGCGTTTATAGTATTGCCAGAGGCAATATCACTGTGTATACCGGGATTTCTACGACCTAACTAAATAGTAAAAAAGTAATGTCTCATAATGGCGCAACCATCCACTAGACAAGAACTTATCGATTATTGCTTAAGGCAATTGGGTGCACCAGTTGTCGAAATCAATGTTGCTGAAGAACAACTGCAGGATTTAGTTGATGATGCGGTACAGTTTTTTCAAGAGAGACATTTTGATGGAGTAACTCAGGTATATCTTAAATATCAAATAACTGAAGAAGATATTAAAAGAGGACAAGCAAGACCTCCGGGTGCTCCAACTAGCGACACCGCTGGAACAACAGGAATAACCAATATCGCAGCAACTGCTGATATGGGTGGAACTAACACAACATTTACATATTATCAAAATAGCAATTACATACAAATCCCTCCGTCAATTATTGGAATTAATAAAATATTCCAATACAATGAAGGATTGTCTTCGGGAATGTTTAATTTAAAATATCAGTTGATGCTTAATGATATTGTTGGTCTACAAGGAAGTGGATCAACTGGATATGATCTTACTTCATATTCAATGACCATGGGTTACATAGAAACGATAAACTTTTTACTTAATACTCATAAGCAGATTAGATTTAACCAAAGACAAGATAGAATGTATCTTGACGTAGATTGGTCAGAATTGAAAGAGGGAGAGTTTATAATTATAGATTGTTGGTCAGTTATGGATGGTAATGATTATCCAAGAGTGTGGAATGATTCTTTCATCAAACCATATCTAACCTCATTAATCAAGCGTCAGTGGGGACAGAACCTGATGAAGTTTACTGGAGTTAAACTACCAGGTGGTATTGAATTTAATGGTAGACAGATTTATGACGACGGACAAAGAGAACTCGATGAAATTAAAGCAAAGATGTTGAGCACATACGAGTTACCACCACTCGATTTGATTGGTTGATGATATGCTTAATCCATTTTTTCAGAACGGCACATCAGGCGAGCAGAGTTTAATCCAAAGCCTGGTCAATGAACAGATTAAAATGTATGGTATTGAGGTGTATTATATGCCTCGTAAATACCTGACAAAGTTTACTGTAATCAAAGAAGTAATTCAATCAGAGTTTGACAATGCCTATCCTATTGAGGCATATGTGGACAGTTATGATGGATATGCTGGTGAAGGGACTATCCTTTCAAAGTTTGGCATTCAAGAGAAAGATGATTTAACACTTATCGTTTCAAGAGAAAGATTTGAAGATTATATCACACCATTAATCAAAAATTTACCTAATATTGAGTTAGCGACTAGACCTAAAGAAGGGGATTTGATTTACTTCCCTTTAGGTGAGAGACTGTTTGAAATCAAATATGTAGAGCACGAACAACCCTTCTATCAACTTCAAAAGAACTACGTTTACCAGTTAAGATGTGAACTATTCAGATATGAGGATGAAGTTATTGACACTGGTGTTGAAACCATTGATGAGGAGATTGAGCAAATTGGACACATCACTACACTACGACTCCTAGCAGTCGGTGTAGGAACACAAGCAACAGCAAATGCTAGCATGTGTACTGGCGGTTCAGTTGGAAAAGTAATTATATCCAACATGGGTAAAGGTTACGTTGACCCACCTCGTGTAGCGTTCTCATCTGCTCCAGATGGAGGTACAACAGCAGTTGGTTTCGCCTCACTATCATTTGACTATGTTGGATGCGATGGACAGACCGGTAGAGTTGTATCCATTAATCTTACAAATGCTGGATGTGGATATACAGAAACACCTCTAGTTACATTCCATAGTTCCAAAGGAAGTGGAGCAGCAGGAACTTCTATTCTTGTTCCTACCACATCTGTACAATCAGTCTCTATTGCTAATAGTGGCGGCGGATATTTAAGAGCACCCGAAGTTGGTATCTCTACACCTAAACATGTTGGTGCTGCTGCTACAGCAACGATTGAATATCCTATCGGAACAGGTTCAAGTGTAATTGCTAGTACTGTTAGTGTTGGTATCGCTACTTATCTATTCCCATATGGGACAACAGGTGGTGTGTACTATAAGCAAGCACCTATTGTCACCTTCGCTGGTCCAACCGGATCAGGTGATGCTGCTAACGCGACAGCAATCATGGACCCCATCTCTCTCGCAGGTGGTACGGTCAAGAAAGTTTCAATTGGCGATAGTGGTAGATTCTACACCAGTGCTCCAACTGTAACTATTAATCATCCAGGATTTAGTTTTGCTTCTGCTACCATTGATAATGGTGGTGGTGATGTTGGATCAAGTATTGATGAAAATTCAGTAGCATTTACTACAACTGGCAGAGCATATACAACAGCACCAACTGTTAGTATTGGAATAGGTACAGGAACAGATACACCATCAGAAGTTGCCATTGGTATTGCTACTATTCATCCAATCCTTGGTATTGTAACGGCAGTTGGTTTCAATACTGCCACGAAACCCTGGTGTGTGGGAACAGGAGCAACAATTGGCGCTGGATATACAGTGAGACCAACTATCTCTTTCACTGGTTCTACAGGAGCATCAGCAGCAACAGCGACGGCAACAGTTTCTATCGCTGGAACCGTCAATACGATATCTTTGGGCAGTAGTGGATTTGGTTATGTATCTACTCCAACTGTATTTGTTGGAGGACCTGGTGGTATCAGTACAGAGTTTCTTGCTACTGGTATTGCTACAATTAGATATGACTCTATCAAGACAACGGGAACAATTGGTATTGGTTCAGCAGTAATTACTGGTATCAATACAACCAATATGATCATTGGCGATAGAGTCCGTTTAGAAACAGGATATGATCATCCACAACCTTCTATTCAGATTATTCCATCAGATACATTTGTAACAAGTATTGGTTCATCATTAATTGTTATCAACAATTCAACTACTGGCATTGCTACAACCACAAGAACTGTTGAGGTTGGTATTCAAAATTGTGGTATTGTGACTGGTATTATTGTAACATATGGTGGAGGGGGGTATTTGACCGCACCCACTGTCACTATTAGTAATGATACATCAGAAAAGAATTATTCTACTGAAGTGGAGGGTGTAGTTAGAGCGACTGGAATTAGTAGTATCAACACTGCTGGATTTGTAACTTCTATTCTTCTATCTGATGCTGGTGCTCAGTATGTATTGACACCGGAAGTTGTAATTGAATCTCCTGCTTACGTTGGTGTTACAACCTCAAGTGGTTCGTTTGTATACAACGAAATTGTAACAGGCGGAACATCAGGAGCAACAGCAAGAGTCAAAGAATATAACGCTGCGGCAAATACACTTGAGATTGCTATTGTTAGCAAAGAATTTGTTGCCGGAGAATCAATCACTGGTTCTGAATCTGGGGCAGTTGGAGTCGTCAGTAAAGTTGGTACAGATGTTGGATCTTATGATGAAGTTACACCATTTGCTGATAATGACAACATAGAAAGAGAAGCAGACTCCATTATAGATTTTAGCACTAGAAATCCTTTCGGAATGCCTTAATAATTAATAAGGTTAAATAGTACTATATTCGTATAAGAATGGGGAGCAATGTTTGAATATTTTTATAACGAGATCTTAAGATCAACCATCATTGCTTTTGGTTCGTTATTTAACGATATACAGATAAAACATAGAGATGGTGATGATGATGTTTGGAGTGTAATTAAAGTTCCGCTTGCTTATGGTCCTACGCAAAAGTTTTTAGCAAGATTAGAACAGACTCCTAAACTAAACACTCCTGTTCAGATGACACTTCCGAGAATGGCATTTGAATTTATTGATCTAGTTTATGATCCCGAAAGAAAAGTATCAAAGACATCAAATTTTGTAGCAACATGTGCTGATGGTACAGAAGTAAAAAAGGCATACATGCCCGTACCATATAACATGACATTTGAGTTGTCAGCAATGACAAAACTCAATGACGATATGCTTCAAATTACTGAACAAATTCTTCCTTATTTCGCACCAAGTTATACGATCCCCATTAAAGTGCTTGGTTGTGTGAATGAGATTATGAATGTTCCTATTGTAATGGATAATATCACAATGGAGGATGATTATGAGGGAAACTTTGATACAAGAAGGGCATTAGTCTACACATTTAGATTTACTGCCAAAGTTAATATGTATGGTCCTGTCAGAGATGTTTCTTCTAGCATCATTGATAAGGTCAACATCGGATATATTGGTGGTTCTAGATCTATCGTTAAGGGATCTGCTGCTTCTTACGAGAGAGATGTTAACTATAAAGTTACTCCAAGAGCACTTAAAGATTATGACGGTGTTATTGTTACTAACTTGGCAGCGGATATTACCGATGAGGATACTGTAATTGAAGTTCTTGATGGAACGAAGATTACGGTAGATACTGACATCTATATTGATGAAGAATTGATGTATGTTAGAAATATTACTGATAATAAACTAACTGTAGATAGAGCGAAGGATCAAACGACTCTCCAAACTCACGTTTCTGGAGCAGCGGTACATGGTATTACTGTTGCTGATGCTCCATTGATTGAAGTTGGAGATAACTTTGGATTTGATGGTGGATTTTTCTAATGACTATTATGACAAAAAAGTATGACAAGTTGGATGAAACCTTTGACGTTAAACCAACAGAAGTAGTAAAAGAGAAAGTCGATGGTAAAATCGAACAAATTAAATCTTCCACTGAAGATATCCGTAAAGACTACGAATATACGAGGGGTAATCTTTATTCGATCATTGAAAAAGGTCAAGAAGCGATAAATGGCATTCTTGAACTTGCTCAAGAAAGTGAAATGCCTAGAGCATATGAAGTTGCTGGTCAACTTATCAAAAATGTTTCAGATGCCACTGATAAGTTGATGGATCTTCAGAAAAAACTGAAAGATGTCAATGAGGATAAAGAAGCAAAAGGACCAACCACCGTCAACAATGCTCTTTTCGTAGGATCTACCGCTGATCTTCAAAAAATGTTGAAGCAAGCGCAGGAAGATAAATAATACACTGGGAGAGAAATCCCGAAGTATTATTTACTTATAAAAATGTCTAAAGAAGAACTGCCGTCAATAAATGATTACCTTGAGGGTAGTGATCTACCATCTTATAAAGATTTTTTGGAAAAAAAGGAAGAACTTCCTTCAGTAGAAGAATATATTTCAGAATCAAACCAAAATATTATTGAAGAAGAGACTCAAACCATAGAAAATGTAGATGGTGAGTCATTTCTAGAAGTAATCGATGTTGTCAAAGCACCTGAATGGTCAGAATTGGTGCGTCTGGTCAATGATGTAAGAAAAGATATCCCTAAAATACCTGAAATTAGGTATTATGATGAACAATTAGAAGAAATTTGTGATAAAATCTCACAAATTCAACAAGATTTTGTAAAGAGTGACAAAATTGATGTCTTAAATGTACAAAATGAAGAATTTGAGGGCAAATTATCTGAAATTGAGGCAAAAATTCCCACGGTCAAGTATTATGACCATGATATTAATGTAATTTATGATAAAATTACTAATATCAATGAAGAAATTAATAATCTTCCAGAGGTAAAATACTATGAAGAGGACTTAAAGTCTTTAAAATTAAGAATTGAGCAAGTAAATGAAGATATCCCTACCTTTCCTGACTGGGTTCAGAAAGTTCAAGAAGTTCCAGACTTCTCTTGGATTGGTAAAACCTTTAGCATCATTGATGATGACTTTAATAAAGTTCAAGGGCATCTTGATTTTATCAAGGAAAGGATTGATCGTGAAGTTAATATAATTAATGAGTCTATTGAAGTTAAAGAATTTGAATTCAAAGTTGATGTAAAAAATCTTAATGAAAATCTTGATCTAACAAACGATAGGATTACACAAACTAAGGATAAAATATATCAAGAAATTAAAGAATCTTCTATTAGGATATGGGAACTTCGTAATACATTTAAAGATGATGATAAAAAATTAAAGAAGTCTATCCTCAGCGAACAGAATAAACTTAAACAGTCTCTTGAGAAACAAATTGAGAAAATTGACGAGCAGAGTGTTAAGGCCGATGAGTCTATTCTGAAATTCTTCAATGAACTCAAAGAAACTGTTGATACACTTCCTGAAGTAAAGTATTATGATGAAGATATTTCATCTATTAAAGGAGACATATCCTCACTTAAAAGTGGTCTAAAAGAATTAAACGAACTATCATCTTTAATTAAGAAAGATCAAAAAATATTAAAGGAAAACTACCTTCTTAATGAACCTCCTAGCGAAAAAGAGACTGCGGGAAATCAAACTGACGCATTAACACCACTTGATCAAAAGTTTGCGACTCTTGATGACCTATCAAATCATTACAGACTTTTTATTAATAGGATTACCACTCAACTCTCAACAATGGGTGGTGGTGGAGCAGGTTTTATCAAAGATCTTGATGATGTTGATATCACTGGTTTACAAAATAACTATATTTTAAAATGGGATGACCCAAATAATAAATGGATAGTAGCGAGTGGTGGCAATGTTGGTGCTGGAGGAACTTGGGGTGTTGACTCAGTTGGTATTCACACTGTCAAGTCAGTTGGTATTAATACAACATCTGCTGTAACAGGTAAATCTCTTTACGTTGATGGTGATGTCCAATTTACCGGTAACCTGAGTGTTGGTGGCACGATCACCAAAGAAGACATTAAAAACTTAGATTCTATCGGCATCATTACCGCAAGAAGTGGAATTACTGTTACATCAAACGGATTAAACGTTTCTGGTATATCTACAATCAGCACGGGAGTTGGAACGGTTCATATTGGTGTTGGTCAAACAACACTACTTGTAGATGGAGATGCCAGAGTAACAGGTATCCTCACTGTTGGACGAGGATCAATTACACTTGACCCAACCAAAAAGTCACTTACTGGAATTGATGACATTCTTGTCGGTTCTGGTGTATCAATATCATTAGCACCTCTCCTTGGGAATAAGGGAAAGTTTGTTGTTGATCATTCTACAATAAACTTAAAAGGGTATGGTTCCGATCTTGATGGAGCATACAATAGACAGTCTACTTCATTTGTTCTGACAGGTGCTCCATCTTACTCTGGTAGTGCCACTTTCCTCAATATTGGCGGTTACTATTATTTCCTACATGAAAGTGATAACTCAAAAATTATCATCTATAATTTAGTTGATGGATATTGGTCAGCAATTTATAGTAATGGTTCTAATTTTTCCTCACCAAGTAATGGACAAAGTTTAGGTTCAATTATACAATCAAGGTTTATTAATCCAATTAGAGCATCCTTTGATGGAACTGGTAGAGCATATCCAGCTGCTGTTGCTGGCATTGAATATGAAACTACAATTGTTGGTCAAACATCTATACTCGGTATCTCAACTGCCACTAAGATGCATGTCGGTGTTGACACTGGATTTCATAGTGAGGAATTAGTTGTAACTGGTGATGCCAGAGTAACTGGTATTTTAACCATTGGAACTGGATCAATTACACTTGATCCAAATGCGAGAAAAATTACTGGTGTTGATGAAATAATTATTGGCACTGCTACCACAGTTAGAATACACCAAGACACTTCTGGAGAAGTTGTTTTTAGTGACAGAGATGGAAAACAAGCATCTGTTGGAATTGGTACGACAGTATCTATCAATACTACAGGCATAATTACTGCCTCAAGTTTTAGAGGTGATGGTAGTCAATTAACTAATATTATTTCTGGTGTTGGAATCCAATCGGGATCAGTTCGTGTTGGAACTGGATTTACTGACGTTAAATTTACTGGAGCAGGTGTAACAATTGTAGGGTCTGGAACGACTGTAACTGTTAATATTCCATTCTCAACAATCACTAGACAGACAGAAACATCTTCTGGTGTA
>VMHT01134820.1_pt1 | contig 37577 bp, 43 predicted proteins | sample 4693611 | NCBI WGS metagenome assembly VMHT01 (sample SAMN12280063, study PRJNA550983) | marine metagenome | isolation source: seawater sampled from same location over 5 years 0.02-0.2 micron viral filtrate | place: USA: collected off the coast of southern California halfway between the port... ...
AAGAAGAACAATTAGCTTTTATATCTGTTGTTGTCCGACTTGTTGTAGTCGCATGGAGTGGTTTTATAGTATCCCTTAACTACATAACTTTGCCGGGATACAGTAACGAACCCAAGGATATAACTTTCCCTGCAAGTTTGCTAACAGGTGCATTAGCGAGTTTTGGTTTGGAAGGTGCTAAGAAAAGAGGTGATGGTACATTTAAACCAGAAGACAAACCACTAAACAAAAAAGAAGTAGAAGAGTTACTAGCGTCACAATCTGGTAGTTATCAGACAGTTAGAATCGAAACACCAATAAAAATTATTGGCACTAAAGTAGTCGATCCTAAAAAATGAAAAAACTATTTGCACTACTGCTATTGTTTAGCCCTTCTGTAGCACTAGCAGACATCACTCAAAAATTTACTACGTCTGCCCAGATTACTGTAGATATGCCGTACTCTGTTACAAATAAATTGGGTACTACATATTCAATATCAGGTAACAACATCACTCCTTCAGTTACTAGTGGTGGATCTACTACGGCACAACAAATAGGTGGTTTAAATTTAGGCAGTTTAACCGCAGGTGTTCCGGCTCTTATACAAACTGACAAGTCAGTAACTACCGCAGGGTCAGCGTTTTCGCTAACGGAAGCTATAAATATGGGTGATGCAACTCCAAGTGCAATCACTCCTTCATCAGGCATAGCAGCATTACCTCATCTATCAGGACAAACAACCATAGGTAGTGGAGGTACTTTAGGATCAGGTGCTATGACTTCTTTATCATCAGGTGTTCATACTTGTAGTGGTGCATTTGGATCAGGTTCAAGTTGCGTAGGATCAACCACCGTAACCATTACCATTGACTAAATTTTGGCTGCTACTTTTAATAATATTTCCTTCCAAAATCTTTGCAAACCCAGTAGTACCAACCTTTCGTACAGGATCTTCAAGCACAAATTCCCAAACACAAAGTGTAATAACAGAGCAGGTGGTATCTCATCAGTTTCGTACAGGGTACTCTCTAAGCGTCTCAGGCACGAACATAGAGAGTGCGGATGTCAATGGTTATATTAATGCTATTCCTACCGCAGAAGCTACGCAAACAGTTAATGGGATTAACTTTTCATATACAAGTCCTACGTTGGAAGGTGTTCCTAGATGGAAAATAGTAAACGCAGGTCAACCTTTCAGTTTGGTCGAGTCAATAATTTCTCCCGGACTAGACACAATAACTACAATAGATCGCACCATAAATACAACAACCACAACTACCGTAGAAACTACGTTTGGGCAATAGTTTTACTTTGCCTATGTCCAAGTAAGGTTTTAGCTAATACAACCGTTGCAAGCCCCTCTAGCAACGCACAAGGAACAGTTAATAACAACGCTACTATGATTGCTCCTAGCTCAACTCCACAATTTAGGATGAGTCAAGGTATTGTTTGTAGTTCTCCTAGCTTAACAATCACTCCTTATGTAACTGATGCATGGTCATTTAATCGTCCTATAGAAACTGTTACCAGACAAAATATTTATGATGAAACTACTGGTGAAATTAAATATGTTCAAGAAACACCAAGGTTTGAAAAGGATAACTACAATTTAAACTACGGTATATCAGCACAATTTAGTATTCCGCTAGGCAAAGCACCTGCACTATGCCATCAGGCAACAGAAGTAAATATAAAAAATCAAAAGTTATTATATGAAAAAGGAAAATTAGAGCTTGCCCTTTTTAGGCTCAAGGTATGTGGTGAACAGGCAAAACTAGGTGTAGTTTTTACAGGCAAGTTTGCATCTATATGCGAAGGTATTGCAGTTACAGTTCCTCCCGGTCAGGTAATTCCTCACTCTCATTCTTTGACTTCCGAGAAGTAACCTTCTTTATAAGTTGCTTGATCAAAGGTTTTATAAGCTGGATAATAATAGGTGTAGTCGCAGCCACACTAGCGATAAAAATAGTAGAGACAACCACGCTAGCCGTTGGGATGTATTGATCGACAAAAGGTACTTTTTCCCAGACCGCATTACAAGAACCATCTGATACGTCTCTTTCATAGTCTAACAGTCTTTCAATACGAAGCTCGTTTTTAAAATCTCCTTTTCTATATGGTGCATTTCTAGGAGGACAAGGTTCGTATTCAGTTTCTTTTTTTTTGTCTTTAGGTATCTCAGGTTGTGGTGTTTCGCTTGCTGGCATCTCACTTTCATTAGCAAGATTAGGCATCTCTTCAGTAATTATTAATTGATCTGGTACATAATTTAATGGGTTATAACTAGGGTATGGACAATTACTAACCACACCATTAGGATCTTCTATTAATAAATTTCTATTGCCTGTATTTTTTGTATCTCTGTGGTAGTAAGTGCAACCTATAACTTGTACATTTGAATGCCTATAATCAGGCACATAGGTATATGGGATGTGAACATCAGGTATATGTATCTCAGGTATTTCCAATTAAAACTTTATTTCTTGTTTAGGAAGTGGAATAGGCATTGATGGCCCTGTCATGTCAGGCAAACCTTTATCTAAAACATTTGGTAATAGCCCCTTTACTTCCCCAAGTACTTTATCCATAATCTTTTTTTGAAACTGGGGTGATTGAACATATTTGTATGTAAAAAAACCACCGCCTAATATTCCCAAAACAAGAATAGTAGATAAAATAGTTAAAGCGTCAAGAATTTTTCTCATGGTTAAAGAAGCAGTATTAAAAGCTATAGGTCATGTAAGTATTATATCTTTCCTTATAATTCTGCCAACCGTTATACCATTGTATTTAATAGGTGGGATGATGACTAGGCAGTTACAAGAAAAAGTTAATTAGTACTGCATTGATACACCAGTAACTCTTGTTACTTTAGAACCATTTGATTGGTTAGCAAACTCAACTTTATATTTAAGTTGTGTACCTGCGGTTACAGTAACGTCATTTGCTTTAGCCATTTTGACACCAGTTGCAAAATCAGGTTGTGCTACTAATGTTACTTGTGTATAGTTAGAACCATTATCTGCTGATACATAAAGTTTTAAGTCTGTATTTAAAGTTGCCGTGCCTTCAAAATCTGTATATGTAATAACAGCACCTATCTTTGAAGTAGATGCTGAAGCTGTGATTGCATTGCTTTCAAATGAACCAGTTGCCGAAACACTTTGTGAAATAGTTTTACCAAATACTAATAAATCTTTTATACCAATATCAACCGCACCTACTATATTATGAATTTTAAATTGATAATATCTGTACTCGGTTGTGTTTGAAAAACTACCACTATCTTGACTATCTACTCCAGTAGTAGCTGTTGGAGTCATAGTTTTTAAAACTGTCCAAGAGCCACTTAAGTTATTTGAACCTGATAAAGTTACGTTTACACCTGTTCCAGTTCCCCACCATCTATCAAATTTCCATCTTGTCCAAACGAAACGAGGAGAATTAGCAGTTGTGTCAATACCAATGTAAACATCAGCACTTGATGTATTTGTGAATTGTCCAAAAGTATTATAAGTAGAGTTTGAAGCCTGACCAGATGATGCAATCAATCCCCATACATGACCTTGTTCCCTTGAAGCGTCTGAGTTGTAATGTCCAGTAGTACGAGTATGTGTTGCGTCATCAATTATTTCCCAGTTATTAGCTGAAATAGAATTAATTCTAAAATTATTACTAGCGATCTGTGCTGCTGTTTTGCTGTAACCATCTACTAATGTAGTTTCTGAACTAAAAGTATCAACTGCTGACGATACATATTCATTTATGCTTCTTGTAACATTAGTTAAATTTGTTATTCCATTAGAATCTTGAAATGTATCTACAGAAGTAGAATTTGTATTATATTTAGTAGCATTTTCTAAAGCATTAATTTTTAAAGCAAGTGCTGATATGTCGTTAATAATATTGTTATCGTCAAATGACGTAGCGTGTTGAGTAACACTACTTGCAGAAATTCTTGCATCTGGAACTGTGCCTGACGTAAGGTTGCTTGCACTTAAAGCTGAAAGATCTTTTGCAGTATTAGCAGCTATAGCTGTGTTAATAGAGTTGGCTAGTTTATCTTCTGTTACGGCATCGTCTTGTATAGCATTAGTGTCTACAGCATTGTTGGCTAGTTCACTAGCTTCTATCTGATCCGCAGGGATTTTTGCTTTTGTTATAGCATCATCCTTTACACCATCAGTAGAAATTTTAGTTAGTGCCATTAGTCAGCTTCCTCCGCTGTATTAGTTTTAGCCCATTCCAAGTATTCTTGGTAGTCGGTGTTTGCTTCGTCAAGTGGAATACTAATTATTGTTGAACCTTTAGTTGTCACTATTGCTGACGTTTTGTTTTTTATAGGTTCTTTTATTAATTTATAAATTGGGTTTGTTGGAAATGCCATAGTTAAAGCTCCGCATTAAATCTTAATTGTGCAGATGTCAGTTCTGTATGAAGAACTACACAAGATTCGGAAGACCCATTACTTGCCGTAAAATTAGGTTTAATTCTTGCACCATTAATAGACGATCCTACAAGGGTCACTTGATTAAAATAATTAACATGAGAACCTATTAGAGCATAAAAATCATTTGTATTATTACTACTTTCTAATGTAGGTGCTGCTCTCATTGTTACAGGAAATCTAACTGGGCAAAAAATATTAGTTGAGTTATACCAAGTACCAGTAGCAAAAGCTAAATTTGAAACTGTACTTGGACCTAAAAAGGCAAGATAATACCTCTGACATAAAGCAAGCTCCTGACCGAATGACCTATGCTCAAAATCTGTTGCCACGCCTGATGCTGTATGATCTACTTCTAATTGAACTCCTGTAATATCAATGGTTGAATCGTTCGTTGTGTACCATGTTGTTGTATGGTCTGGTGTTCTTGTCGTTCCAGAAGAATAAGCAGCCCAAGTATTAAGAGAAACTGAATTATCAGTTAAACTTGTTCCTAAATAAGCATAAATTCCAACTTCTAATCCAAGTCCATTATCATTATCAAATGCGAGATTAGAATTACCAGAAATTGATTTTGTTACTTTTGTCCAAGTATCAGCAGATAAAGCCATTGAAAAGGGATATAAATAATTACTTCCATCAGGTGCTTTTAGAAAACCATAATAAGTTTGTGCAACGCTGGCTCTAATCCAAAATGATAAAGTTATAAAACTTGAAGATGAAGTATAATTCCAACCACTTTGAGCGACATTTTGAGCTTCAACACTTGTTTTAAACCATGTCTGATCTGAAGCACCAGCACCACTTGTCTGATTACCATTCTTAAATCTTAAATATTTTCTAAAGCCAGAAGAAAAAGGTGTATCAGAGCTTGTTAAAGACTCTTGTGACACTGTTGGGTTTTCATCAAGACCACTATTAAAGTTGTACCATCTATCAACAGAGAAATAGCCATAAGCACCAGACCCCGATTGACCACGTTGAGCCACTTGCATAGCTCCGTTAATTATTAAATTACGATTACTTAGGTTATTAGTAATATTGGCAGTACACGTTCCATCAGTATTATTGACAGTAATAGCAGCAGCACTGGCTCCTACCCCTTTTATCGAATTTACTTTAATTTCACTCATGGCTTAGGATTAGAGTCCTTAACTTTTTTAATGTGGGCAGCCCACGTTCCAGTTGTATCTAGTTTACCTGCAAGCATATCTGCATACAACATATCAAGTTGATCTCCCAAAGAATTGTAAACAGTAGAACCATCAGTTGTTCTATCGGTTTTGTACTTAACAGCAAGTGCTTCATTGTCTAGCGTAACTCTTGCAGCGTCAATATTAGATTGCTCTACAGAAACAGTATTACCAGATGCATCTAAAATTTTTGAACCTGTATCATCAATTGTTACCACAGATGGGTAGGCTTTACGTATTGCTTCGTGATCTAATTTCATTATGGTGTCATCTCCATTGCTGATATTGTCGAAACAGTCCGATAATATCCAATTGAATTATGATCTAAACCTGATCTATTTAAATATAGAGTTGCACCAGAGCCAGCTTGAGAGTGCATTAACCTAATATCATAAGTAATCGCACTTGTACCACCAGCAGTATCTTCAAATTCTGCTGATATTGTTTCTGCACTAGCTTGGATGTCTTGATATGTTTCTGCGGTTGCTGGGTTCCTACTACCACTAGCATCACCTTGCACTAAAATTGAACCATCTTTAAAAATACCCATAGCAATTCTTGTATCAGCAACACTTGTTGATACTGTTGCCATAACTCGTACAAGTATTTTATTACTTGCATTTGAAGGTGTTATGCTTACAGACATCGCAGCATTTGAATAAGTGCTTTCTCCGGGATTACTTTGCGAAAATACATCTGTTTTAGTTGTTGATTTAAATTGAAGAACTTTTCCTACAGATGAAGTGCTAGTTAAAAGTGTTGCATCTGCTGAGTCTGGTAGTGTAAAAACTCTGTTATTAGCAGAAGAAGAGGGTGCTTGTAAGCTGAAAGACCCACCCCCTGATGCTGCGTTTAGTTTAATCTTTGCTGTCATGGTTTAGGATATTTGTCTTTAGTAACTTTGATAGTAGCTTTCCAGCCATCTATTCCATTATTATAGATGTCGTCTAACTGGTCAACAATAGAGGGATATTCTGCTCTTCTTTGAGATTTATAAGAATCAAATTCTAAATCCCAAGCTGCCTGTAAAGCTGCTAATCCGTCAGTACATTCTGTTTCTGTTGGTTTAGAACCTCCATCATGCACTATAAGGTTTGCGTAGATTTTGTCTTTGCTGTTACTCCAGCCAAACCACGCACCTTTTCTTACGTTTACAAGATAATGTTCTATGTGATTGGGTCTTTCTGCAAACATCTTATGTGTCTCCTAGTTTGATAAAAGTTATACCAGTATGTTGAGCATTAGAGTCACCTCTCAAATATGCTGACCCTACTGTATGGTGATGCAGTCGTATTTTATGTGTAGTTACATTAGTAACATCAAATATTGCTTCGGCTACTACGCAAGCTCTAGAAGCATGACCATATTTATTACCCGAAGAATCGTAAACTTCAGCAAGATAATTATAATTAGAGCCGTCTGTAGTTTGTCTAAGTAATAGACCTAAGTACTGACGTTCATTTTGTCCATGAACATCATTTTGCCCTTCGTAAGTAGCTATAGCTCTTATAAGATATATTCCAGTAACAGGGAAAGTAAAAGTACCACTTGATTCTGTCATTCCACTTCCAATATAAGCGAAATCAGTATCATTTCTTTCCCAGTTTGCTGATATTAAAGCATTACCATAAACATTTGATTGTGTGCTTGTAATCCTCCATTGATCTGCCATTGCTAATCCAGAACTTAGTCCTGTTAAAGATGCACCAGAAATAGCGGGTAAAGCACCTGACAATTTGGAAGCTGCCATTCCATTTATATCTGCATCTAATATGCAGCCATCAGGTAAACCGCCATTTGCTAAACCGCCTATTGTGTTTGCTGATCCGTTAAGTACTAAAGCCATTATGGAACCGTTAGAACTGAAGGTGAATTTATTGTAAGTGTAGCATTAATTGTTAGGGGACCTGCAACCAAAGCGTTATGATTTGCAGTTATTGTGTAATCATTATCCATAGCAACTTCACTCTCAAAGAATATAGATTCACCACCACCACCCTGAGCACCTGCTGTTATACCAGTAAGATTTGATCCATCAATTGCAGGTAAAGTACCAGTGATATTTGCTGCTGGTACATTTGTTAAGTTTGCACCTGATGCTGCTGGTAAGGTTGCAGGGAATCTAGCGTCAGGTACAGTTCCAGAAGTTAAATTAGATGCGCTTAAGGCAGTAAGGTCTAATGTCTCAAATGTAGGATCAGCACCATTATTAGCTCTTAAAAACTTACCATTATTGCTTGATGTACCATGTTCTAATTTTGCTAAAGATATAGAATCATCTGCTAATTTAGAACCTGCTATCGCTGCACTAGCATTTACGTCAGCGTTAACAATAGCTCCATCAACTATTTTTGCACTTGTTACTGTGTTGTCACTTGGAGTTCCAATACTTACAGATGCACCAATAGTAACAATAAAGAAATCAGCACCAGTTGGAGGGGCAGAACTAAATACAATATTTGCACCATCTAAAGCAAATCCTTCGCTAGGTTGGCCTGTACCAGAATTAGGTTTTTGTATAACACCTGCAATACTGACAAGCATTTGTTGAGCAAAAGCACCTGCATTGCTTAAAGTAAATTTATACGCAGCACCATTAAATGTTGCACTATTACCACCAGTACCAGAAAATTGGCTAATAGTATTTATAAAAAAGTTACCAATAGTTTGGGTTTCTTCCCATGCACTAGTTGTTCCGTTATAAACAAGTAATTTTTGTAAAGAGGTATTAAAAAATAAATCACCTGCATCAAGATCACTTGTAGGATTACTAGAACCAATTCTATATCTAGCAGCAAAAGCATTAACACCACTAAGGTTAGATGCAACAGTATTAACATTTGCAATGCTGCCACCTACGTTATTTACGTTACTAACAGCACCTGCAACAGTATTTACATTGCCTATGCTACCTGCTACAACTCCTATGTTGTCATCGCTAACAGCAATAGTATTACCCATGCTATTACCATGTACTGTGCAGTAATAACGTAATGACGCAGGGGCATTTGAAGGGACAACAAAAGTTACATTTGCACCGGCTTGACCTGCCGTGCCATTTACTGTTACTCCAGTTGTATATGCATTACCGCTTGCATCTTTGAAAGCTAAAGGATGATTGTTATTTGTATTATCTGATTGAGTAAATATATATGTGTATCCTTTAATTAAATTTAATGTTGGGTTTGATGCACCATCAATATAAAAAACACCACTAGCTACAGTAACTGCATATGTTGTTTGACCTGCTAATACTTGACCTAATGCATTTATATTTGAAATATTATTTCCAACCAGATCTACATTAGTAATGCTATTTGCAACAGTATCTATTTCAGATGTTGTTTCTTGTAAATCATTTGCTGCTGTTACTACTTTTGCAATATCACTTGCTACCGCATTAACATTTGATATGTTACCTGCAACTGTATTTACGTTAGCTATATCTCCACCTACGCTATTGACGTTTGCTATAGATCCACCAACATTGTTAACATTAGCTATTGCTCCGGCTACAGTATTTACGTTTGTTAAATTTGTTCCTGTTATATTTAAATCTAACCAAGTAGTATTACCAAGGTCATAAACCCTCATAATATTAGAAGTTGTATTAAAGTATAACGCTCCGTCTAATAACGCATTGCCGTCATTATCAAGTGTAGGGTTGCTTGCTTTAGCTCCTAAATACCTATCATCAAAAGAATCTAACGCAGTTTCTGCTGCTGTCTTAGCTGTCTCAGCAGCCGTTTGTGCTGTCTCTGCTGCGGTCTTTGCAGTTTGTGCGTCATTTTTATGTGTGTTTGCAGTAGTTGCAGAGTTGCCTGCATTTGTTTCAGAGGTTGCTGCTGCTGTCGCACTATTGGCTGATGCCGTTGCAGAGTTGGCTGATGCTGTAGCTGATGATGCTGCATTGTTTGCTGACGTAGTTGCTGATGCTGCATCTACAATAAGATCCCAGTTTGCAGAGTTAGTATTGGTTGTTAATGGTTGTGATCCAGAAGATGTATGTGCTGTATTACAAAAGAAAATATTATTAGTAGAAGTATCTTTTACAAGATCTCTTACTGCATAACTAGTACTAGCAGCCCAGTTACCACGATAAGTTCCTAGTTCTTTTAGTACTTCAAATTCACCTAAATTATCAAAACCTAATACTTTATTTTTACGATTGTTAGCATTTTCTGTAATTTCTAAACTACCAATAGTATTAGTTAGTGAAAATTTAATTGATCTTTCTATTTCATCTTGTTGTTGCTGATGCAAAATTATTGCTTTATCTAATGCATCATTAATAACTTCTGGATAAAAACCACCTTGGTTTGTTAAGTCTGTACCTTGTAATGGTGTTAAAGCAGAAGTAATAACAATAGTAAAACCACTTGCTAAATTTTGATTATTACCTCCAGATTTTAAAGTTATGCTTCCACCGGGGTTACCGTTTTGGTCTGAGTTTAAAGTAACTATATAATCATTACTAGCACCAAGAGTTAATGTAGTTTCTATACTTGTTGCGGTTTCTAATTTCTTTACAACAACATCTGCATCAGTAAAAACTTTAAACGCAAAGGGATATGTAGCAGTATTACCATTACCAACTAACGCATTCGTCTTTCTCGTAGTCGAATTTATTGTCATTAATTAGACATCTTCACTATCTTATTAAGGTTACCTTTTAATCTTTGTATTACGGTCACACCTTACAAACCTCTACTTGCTTTACTAGCCTTACCAGTTATTGCTCCTCTTATTAAATCTAATGTATTCTCTGGGTTTACTTTGCCTGTTCCTACATCTATTAAATAACCACCTGATTTTCCAAATGGTGTAACTGGTATGCCAGAAAATATAGTAACTAAAGCACTTATATCTCTTACTTGCCTACCACTTATACCCTTACCTTGTATTAAATCAACAGGTAATTTAAACGCAGTTTGTGATCCTCTAACTAACAATTCTAAAGATGGACTAGAAACTAAATTGTCATTCCAAGGTTTGTCATCAAATTGATTTATTGGAATAAGTAATGCATTACCAAAAATAGGAACAAATGCTTTTTTATAATTTACCAAATCTCCTAGTACTGCTTTCATCATGTCATCTACAATCATGCCGTCATCTTCTTCATCTAAAAATAAATTACCTGCGAATGTTCTTCCTATCATCCCTGCTATTATTGCTGGCATCATAATGCTGTAAAAATACATATAAAATAATTGCTCTGTTCCTTTACCTTTATTATTAAATCCAATATCTCTAGTTATTTTTTGATATTGATTGTTATTTAAATTAGCTATGTTATTAAAATAACCAGTAAATTGACTTATAGATTGAATAATAGGATTCCAGTTTTGAAAACCTGCTCTATCTTCTGGCAATAAACTATCTTGTGTCATACGAACAGCAGCGTCAGCTTGCTTTATTGCTTCTGTTTGCACCTCTATATCACTCATAGAAGTAGGTAATTTTTGATGCGTTTGGTTGTAAACTGCCATCCATACAACAGCATCAACTTGATTTTGAAATGTTTGCTGTAAAAAATATGCGTGTCTTGTAGACCAATCTTTAAACTTTGTAAAATCATTTGGGTTAACTATTAATTCTTGCAATCTGTTTTGTATATCAAAAATTTGATTTAATTGACGATCTGCCATAAATGGTGAAAGATCTGCAATTGCTTGCATTGTGCCTTCTCTATCAGCTATGTAATTCTGCAAAGAACTTAACATTTGTACAGGTGTTGCTTTTAACATTGCAGGGAATACACCTGTGTATTGTTCTATAGCATTTTTAAGATTAAAGAACATAACTGCTATACCACCTCTTTTTCTAGTTGCATTTAAAGTTGCATCAAATTCTGCACCCATACCGCTTGGAGCAAAAGTTCTTTGTGATACAACTGTTTGCAACCAAGGTTTAATTAATGTATCTAATTTTGCAGGGTTTAGTATTTCTAATTTTTTCTGAAATTCTTTATCATTAACTATTTTTAAAACATCTTTAACAACAGGCTGGACATAAGAATAACGCAAACTGTCATCTATATGTTTAGTCATGTAGCCTAAATTTAATGACAATGGTTGTGCAAAGTTTTCATTACGTTCTTTTGTCATGCCATGTTCTACCATAGGCAATGACATTCTAAATTCTCTTTGTAATTGTTCAACAGTAATTTCTACGTCTTGCTTAGTCATATTAGGATCACCTTTTGCAGGTACATATCCACCTCTAAATGTTCCAAACTCATTAACAATAGGTGTAGCTTCTACAACTTTAAAATAAAAACCATTAAGTTCTCTATGTGCGTTTTGCAAAAGTGGTAACATTTTTTGATTTAAATCCCATACTGCTTGCAAGAAAATATAATCACTTTGCGTTAATATTCCTTCGTCTTTCATTCGTTGTACAAAATTATCCCAATGTGTTCTATTTAATGTGCCGTCTTCATTTAATGAACCCCATCCTCTACCTAATAATAATTTTTTCAAATTACTATCATTACCTGTATGCAACATAGCTCCTAATAGTTCTACCTTACCTATGCCGTCAGAATCAGTTCCAAAAGTATATGCATCAGAATCATTACCAACTTCATCAAATTCGTAAGCAGTTATTTTACTTTCTTTATTACCAAAATCTAATGCAGCAACTAAATCTGTATATTCTTTAGTAATAACAACTTGTTGCTGTCTATATTCGTTTAATGCTTCTTTGATTGGATAATATAAAGTGTTATAAAATTTTCCAAGTTTACCACCTTTTAACTGTAATACCGCTGATCCTAAACCTTTGACTACTTCATCAGCACCATCCATAAGATCTGTAAAACTTTCCATACGTTGCAAATTAGATCCAAGTGTTAAAACAAATTTATGCAATCTTGTTTTAAAAGTAGTTTTTACTGCTTCTCTTTTTCCCGGTGGATTGGCTAGACGTTCTCTGGCTTGTGGACTTCTAGATATATTTTTATCTAAGATTTTTAACAATGGATCACGAGCTTCTTCGAAAGCTACTAATTTATTGCCTTGTCTTATCTGTTCATCTCGTAAAGATTGATGCCATAAAAAATCTAATGTTTCTTCTAAATTTAAAAATTCATCATTTGTCAAAGATAACAAATCAGTTTGTCCACGTTTGCGACCTGCTTTCTCAATAATCGGTTGTAGTTGTTCGTAAGTAAATGGATTGTATTCTTTAATCTGATTCATTTTTTCTGTTACATTTATTTTCTTTTTACCAATTCCAAAACTAAATAAAATAGCTCTACCTGCATCTATTAAAAACATATTACGTTTGTATTTTTTATTTTTATCTCTAAATTTTTGATCTGTTTGTAAAAACTTTTCAAATTTTTTAATAGCTTTATCGTAATTTTTATGTATTTCTATAGCTTCTTTTGCTAATTGATTTTTTATAAGTTGTGCTCGTTTAGCTTGTACAGCCCTTTGTTCATCACCTTTACTTATTGCGTCTTCTGCTTCTTTTCTTGCATTTAATTCATCACGACTATATTCACTTGGTTTGATGTCTTGTAATTTTCTTTTTGCCAAAATATCTAACGCAGCTTCTCTTGCAGCAGCTACTTGTAAACGTACAGGTTGTGTAGATTTTGATAAAAATTTTAATTCCAAAGATATAAATCTTGATCTTGCTTCGTTATGTAATGCTTCTAATACACCTAACTCAATTAATCTTTTGTCTACTAATTCAGAATATTCTTCAAGCATACGTTGCTCTGTTCTTTCTTTTATAACTTCTGTTATTGGTCTTGCACTTAGTATTGCATCTATCATGTCTAAACCATTTGCATATTCAAACAAATCTGCAACGTCTTCTACGCTTTGCCCTTCTTTAGCAACCATTCCAGATTTACCATAACCAAGTTGTTGTAATTCATATTTCATTTCATGGAATGGAACTAATTGTTTTACGCTTTCAATAGATATTTTGTATCCAGATTGTACTTTTACTAATTCTCCTTTGTCGTTTGTAGTTTCACCACGTTTTAAATAATTTATTAATCTATAAACTTTTTCGTTTTGTACTTCTTGTGTTACTTCTGCTTCTACTTTTTTATAAGTTTTTTTATGTTTTCTTTGTAAATTAGCTAAATATTTACCTCGTGCTCCATCAAGCCATTCAAGTTGTGCCATACTTTTTTGATTTAATATTTCTTTGGATTCATCAAAAGCTTCTTGCAATCTTGTTTGATAATCTGTCCATTCTGCATCTGTCATTCCGCTTTCTTCTTTTGTTAAAAACATTGCTTTCATTCCATATATTTCGTTAGCTAATAATATATTTTGATTAGTAGCAAGCATACGATCCATAACACTTCTTACTTCATCTGTGAGTACTGGTAAATCTTTGCCAAATAATTTTTTATATTGTGTATTTAATTCATATTTAATATTTTCATATACTTCTCCAAGATATCTAACAAAATCTCTAAAAATTTTACGCATTTTAGAATCGTTATTTGGTACTTTTCCTTCGTGCAAATAGATTTCAAAGTTTAATGCAAAAGCTTCATGGTATTGTTTTTTCTCTTCTAAACTAAATTTGCTCCATGTTTTAATATCTTCAACACCCCAGAAATCTAGTAAGACATTAAAGTCATTCACCATGTCAGCAGGTGCGTCTGGTTGCATAACAATATCTTCCATAACTGACAACATATAATGTCCAGTTTCATGGAAAAATGTTGATATATCTGATTCTTGGTTTATTAAAGTTGTAAATGACTTTGGATCAAATCTACCTTTTGGTCCTTTGCTGTCTTTACGTTGTTCTAAAAATTCGCCAACATTTACTCGAATAGATCCTCTAGGCTTTCCAACTGAGAGTCGGAAATCTCTTTGTCCGTTAGGGAATTCATCATCGAGACTAAGTCTAGAAGGGTCGACCCTGATGGTAACTGCTGTATTGCCGTAACCAGTATCTGTGATAGCTCTGGTGGTAACGTAGACATCAGGTTCTCCAGCACTTGTGAGTTCACCTGTAGCTCTGATTGCTTCGGCTGCTCTTCTATTGGTGTGATGGTAGACGGTGACTGTTCCGTCTGGGTTAAGGGGGAGTCCTGTGCTTTCGTCAATGTTTGTGTCTGTTGTTCCTTGTTGTTGGAAAGTATCAGTCTTTCGTACTCCTCCTGTTCTTCCTTCTCCAGATTCACTTCCTCTTGTGCCGATAGTGGCCTGACGTTCGAGTTCATTGTCTACCTCCTGTAATGTAGTTTGAATGTCAGCGTCTGATACACCTTGCTGCCTAGCTAGAGCTTCAGCAGCATTTGCATAATCAGGAGCTTCGTTGTCTTCGTAACCTGAGTTTGTTTCTTGTGAATCAAGTTTAGCAGCATCATACAAGCGTCTTTCTGGATACCAAAGCAATGCCTGTAGATCTGCCATTGTAAGATCTTTTTCGTTTTGTTGCAACTCTGACAACACTTGACTAAAAACTTTTCTTATATTTCGTCTTTCTGGAGCACCGCTTGGTGCTTCTTTTTGACCGTCTAAATATTTTGCCAATGCATTACCACCTTTTCTTATCTCACCGCCAATACTGATGTGTGGATATCTTTTTTGTGGTTTACCTAATAAATTAAATAAAAATTGTTTTCTTTCTGGTTTTTCTAGTACCGTTGCTATTTCATTCATTTTCTTTCTTTTAGCATCTTTTGTACTTGCCTTTTGTATTGCAACACCTACTTCATCTAAATTAGAAAGCTTAACTTTTATTCCAATAATTTCTGATAATTGTTTTTTTTCTTTTAAAGACAATGCTTTAATTAATTCTTTAAGTTGCCCACGTTTTACTTTTGCTTGTTTTGTATAGTCAATAACTAATTCACCTCTCATTCTTCCCCATGTACGCATTAACCATCTATCCATAGTTAACTGTTCATAATTACCATATAAATTTGCAAAAAATCCATTACCAATTTTTGGACCCATGACTGCTGCACCATATACAATTTCCCCTTGAGTTTCTCCAGATACTTCGTCATTTGTATATGCTTCTACTTCTTTTACCGTGTGAGTTGTTTTCATAAAGTTTTCAAAACTTTCAAATCCTTTTTCTTTTATTAATCTGTTAAACAATTTAAAATTGTTATTTATTGCAGCACTTGCGTCACCTATACCGATGTCAAGAGGAAACTCACCATTTTCTTCCCAATAACTATATGCCTGTTCTGCAAGTTCAAAATTTTTATCTACTTTAATACCGTTAGATGTATTAGCCAATGCCCAAGTAAATGCAAAATTTGCTTCGGGATTTGTCGCTAGTTCTGGATGTACTTTTGCTAATAATGCTTTAGCTTTAGTAATTTTTTCGTTATACCAACCTATTGCATTTGAGTTTTCTTCTAATGCAAAAATTGCATCTGCTAAAACAGTTTGTACAAGATATTTTTCTACTTCTGCTGTAAATTGTTTAACATCAACTTTTGCTTTTTTAGCTTCGTTTATAACACGCTCTTGTAAAGCTAATTTAAAATCACGGTTAGTAGCGTATGTTTTACCTTTTGCAAAATCAAAACTTTCTCTTAAATTTGCTATTTGAAATATAGCTTGTGGTACTAACTTACCTTGTTCTTGTTGTTTTCCTTGTTGCTCAAATGTTTGTAATTGTTGCTCGTATATATTATCTACTTCTCTAGACCAACTACCTTTGTTATTTACTGATTTAACTGCATTAGGATCAAATACAACGACTTCTGTAACTTCGTTTGTTGTAGGATTAACCATTAATACACCATCGTGTCCTTCGCTAATTAATTTGTTTTTATAATTATCTCTTGCTGCTTTACCGCCTTCTTTTATTCGTTGTTTTGTTTTGCGATCTGTTTCTCTATATGGATTTTCTAAACGCACATATAAAGGCATAACTACACGATCTGCTTCTTTCGCATTTGTTCGTACACTTTTTTGCCTTGCATATGTTTTTGCATGACCTTCATTAAGTGTTAAATATATTCCCTTACCTAAAAATCCCATATCATATTTATTGGGATTATCTAAATCAAAACGATCAAAACTAGCTGTTGTACCATGATACGCAACCATTGGTGTGCCATCAGCATTTTTCATTTTTGATTTACCAAACCAATTTTTAAACAATGTTGACTCAGTTCTTATTGATCCGTTCTGATTAAAAAAGTCATCTCCAAAAGTTTTTGGTTTACCTTCAAACTGAACACTATATAAATATTTATTTAAAAAATCCTTAATTGACATATTGGATCTTTTTGCGAAAGTCAAAGCAAAATGTAAAGGTAAATTTGCTAATGCAGTTGCAGATTCTTTTGTATATTGACCTGTAGCAATAAGTTGTTCTTTTATTTGTTTTTTATATGCTTTTGCTTCTCTTTGTGATTCTTTAAATTCTGCTGTGCCTTTTTTAATATCAGTTAATGCCTTATCTAGCATTTGATCTTTTATTTTATAAACTTCTTGAAATTCTGCTTGGCTATATGTATTTGCACCAAGACGTATATGTGGCCTTAATATATTATGAAATTCTGTACCTGCAACATTTGCTAAATAATCACCAGTTGTAATTTTTATGTTTTTACCAACAAGACCTTCTTCGTCTGCTTTTTTTAATTGGTCACTAAGTTCTGGAGAAAACAATTCTAATTGTTCCATTGATATATCATTTTCATCTAGCTGTTGTTGAAATGTTTTTGCGTCTATATAAAAATCTTTAACACCATTACGTTCACCAACTAAATCCATATATCTTTGCCATAAATTTTTATTTCTTTTTAATGTTTTATCGTTTTGTGTAATTTCAAGCATCTTGTCAATATATTCTTGATCACTATCTGATTGCCTTAAATTATTTACTGTTCGATAATAACCACCACCAGATGTCAAAACACCAAATGTCAACATACCTTTTGTGGTATCCCATAATACGTTTCGTATTCTGTCCCATCCTTCTTCTGCTGATACGTTTGTAGTTTCATAAGTAGCCATTTCAGCAGCTATGTTGTATCCAATAATATTTATAAGTTCTTGAGTTACTTCTGTTGCATTTTCTGTCAATACGTTTTGTGCAATATCAGCAAAAATATTGCTTGATACAGAGTATTTTGTAAGCTGTTCAAATTTATCGCTAAGACTTACATTAGTTGCTCTCCTTAGTAATCTTTTATTAAACATATTCCATGCAGGTTGTAATTTCTTATCTAAGCCCGATCTACTTATAGAACCTGCAAGCCATTTACTAGTACCCATTCCTACGGCACTTTTTGATACAAGCCGACTACCTGCACCAAATAAAAATGGCAATCCTATCCTTTCAACTGAACCTGCAAGTATGCCAACAAATTGTGCTTGTCGTGCAGCATCTTCGTGATTTAATCCACCAACTCTTTGTATTGCATCTAAATAAGAATTACCACCTTCAACAAAATATGAGTTCATAAACATATAGTTGTACGCAGCCGGTAAACCTGTTGTTGCACCAATTATTCCACCTACGACTGTACCTTTACCGGGAACAACACTACCTGCTAATGCACCAATTTTTGCATTTATTTTTGAAGTAATTATTCCTGTTGTTGCAGCAGCAGGTAACGTCCTACCCCATTGTCCAAAATAATATCCACCTGCTTCTAACCAACCAACACCATCTTCATTATACAATCCAATTTTTTGATCAATTTCTTTTATTCTTGCTAGTTTTTCTTCTCTTGATTGTTTTTTGCTAAACGCACCAAAAATGTCAGCAGCTATAAATTTTTTAATTCTATCGCCTTGATGGTATTCATTATTTTCATCACCTGTCATTAACTGATATCCTAATAATCCTCTTTCGTTTGATAACCAACCTTTATGTATACCTTGAGGTAAACCTTGAAGCTCATTTTTTACAAACCGTGGTACTGCTGTTAATGCTCTGGTTGTTGTGTAATACTCTTGTAAATGTTCTATATTGTCATGTGCTAATGCAGCAAATTTAGGATCTTCTAATTGTTTTGCTAGTACTGGATTTATTCTTGCAAAATTTTGATTTAATATATATTCTTCACGTTTTCTTTTTTTTATATATTCAAAAGTTTCGTCATCATCTTTAAGATCAAAATCTTCTGGCAAATTAAACTGCTCTTTAAATCTTTGTATTTCACCTGCTTTGTCACCTTCTATTTCGCTAACAGCTTTTAAAGTTTGCCTAATGTTATCCCATTGCTTGTCCTGTTTATATTTCGCATATTCACGAAAAAGACTATCACTATTTTCACTATTAAAATTGTTATTATCATCGTTGTTTCCTAAATCTTCGTATTTAATTAAATTAGAATTCATAATTTATTTACCTCTCATCATGTTTATTTTTATGTTTTTATCATAAGTATCTGTATCTTTTGGTCTACCTGCGTTTACATATTCCTCTGCTATGTTTTCACTAGTTAAAGCTTCACCAGTTATAAACAATTGTCTTAAAATATGACTTCGTAAATTAAGTGGTATGTCATGTAAATAAACTGTTTCATCACCTATCTCTACATATAAACGTTTAAAATCATCGCTACCTTCTTTATATTCATAAACTTGTTTTGTTGGATCACCACCAAATAATGATCTAACTTGATTTACACCACCTCTGTCAAACAAAACGTCATCAGTTAAAATTTCTTTAATTATTGATTTTCTTTTTTCATATGTTATTTCTACACCATTTTCATAATAAAAATTTAAACGATCTCTATATTTAAATTTTAATCTGCGATATTTTTTACCTCCATCATCTACTAAATCACTAAGGTTATTTTCATCTAATGCTTCGTCAAAAATTGCTTTATCTACTGTAATGCCTTTGCTTTTTAGTTTGTTTGACTTGTTGCCATTTAATTGGTTTACATAATATTCATAGTCACCCGGATTTAATTGATGTCTAAACGATTTTAATTTATTTTCATCTTGCAATATCTCAACATCATTTGCTTCTATTTCATTTAAAGCATCTTCATTTGATACTTCTGGTTGACCACCTTTTAATATTTTTTGATCTTTTGGAGTAAAACTATTTATATCAATACCATTTGCTTTTAACATTTTCCATCCATCTGGTTGTGCAAAAGCTATATCCTCTGCTTGTGTATACGCAGTATTGTAAGTTTCTGTTCTTTCTTTATCAATTTGATTGTATTTAAATCTAAGTTCTGTTAATGCGTGTTCTTGTTTAACAGGATCAGTTATTGTACTTTTAATTTGATTTTCATAATAAGTTAATGGAGGTAAATTAGTTACTGGATTAACTTTTACATATTCTTTGCCATTAACGTATTCATAATCAATATCATTATTTATAACAAGTAAATCATTAGAAATTGAATTTACATATGTATCTGCTTGGTTTTTTGCTAATTCAAATTCTGTATTAATTACATTTAATTTTTCTTGTGCGTTTTCTTTTTGTTCTTTTTGTACACCTTTAGTTTTTAGTCTTTTAATTTTAGCTTCTAGTGTTTCTTTGTTTTTCTTTAATTCTTGTACTTTTGGAGTGTATCCAATTTCTATCTCATCGAGAAATAATTTATTAAAATTTGCCATTACTTTTTTATTTATTTCTACAAAATACTTTGGATTATTGTTATATTTTTCTTTATCAATATTTGCGTCTTTAACTGCGTTTGTATACAACGAATCGGCCTTGTCTACACCTAATTTTTGTATTGCAAATAAATGTGCTGTTGCGTGTTGTGGAATAATTTGTTGATATTGAGGTGATTCTATATTGTAGTATTTTGATGTTGCTCTAATTTGTTGTAGCTGTTCTACGTTTTCACTTTTACTTGCTTCTAAATTAGGCATTAAATCAGCATTATATCCATCTATAACTGACGATCCATTGCCATTATCAATATTATTATTACTGTCTAGTTTTAATACAAAATCTGCTTGATGTAAAAAATTATTATCGTTGGAGTTACCTTCGTAAGTTAAAACGTTATCGCATATTTTAGTAGCACAAAATTCGTTTTCACTTTTTTGTAATTCAGACAAACCTCTGACTACTGTTTCACCATCAACAGTAACTATTTGTTGCCCTCCTATATTAAAACCTTGTGCGTGTTTTGCAAAATATTGTTTTCCTAAAACTTGTTGGTCATTATCTTTAAACCATTTAACAGCTTTATCATGTATTTCGCTTGTATATTCTTTTACCATGTTTAAATATTGAGCACTAACTTCTCCTTTGTTTGGATCAATATTCCATCCTTTATCTATTGAATATGATTGTATTTCTACAATGCCACTACCAAAAGCAGTCCAATGTTCGCTTCCCGGATCATTAAATCTAGTAATACTTTTTATTGAATCTAGTTGATGATTATCTATTTTTGCTTCAGTTTCTTTTTCTTTAAAAATACGTTGTTGTGTTAAAGAATGTTGTGTTATTTTTGATTGAGCCGACTTAATACTTACTTGAGCCATATTTTCAAGCATATATTTAACAACACCATTGCTTGATTGGTCAGTATATGTTTTTAAAATACTTTCATAGTTAGCATTAGTGTCATCAAAAGCTGTTTTGTTTTTACCTTCTTCGGTTGTACCTGTAGGTAATACAGCTTGTGCTCCTTTTAAGCTTGTATATTTATTAGTTTCATTTTCTATATCTGCGTGTAAACCGTTATATAACTTTTTTGCTTCAGCATCATTTAATTCATCATCCAGCTTTTGTGCTATTTGCCCAGTTTGTTGTAATGCTTTAGCACTTCTTTCTATATCATCAGTAACAACATCTCTCATTGGTTCTACAGAAGTAGCACCAAATTGCACTTCAGAACCTGCTTGTAAATCTACATTTAAATTTTGCTGAAAAGGTACTCTTGCCATTATCCTTTAACCAACATACTTTGTGGAAGGCTACTAATTAAACTAGAAGTGCCTGTTAAAAGACTACTGGTCATATTCATAAATGGATTTATTTGTGATGCTGTAGAAAACATATTGCTTGCACTCATTCCGTACATACTTCCTTGAATACCTAGCCCTACACCTTCTAGACGTTTGTTTTGTACTGCCCTTACTTTATTTGAATTCATAGTATTTCTGTCTATATTTGCCAAGATGTCATTACTTACCATCACGTTTAGATTACTACCTACACCTCTGACACCACCTCTAGATGCTATAGATACTATTCCTTTAGATTTTGCTGACCCTTGTTTTAATCCAAGCATCATTATTTTCTTGTTATAAACTCTATTTAAATGATCTGCTTGACTATCTTTCATGCGTTGATTGAACAACGCCATATCTTTTTTATGCTGTAAATTTAATGCTAAACTTTTTGTTTTATATTTTTCTGCACTAGCTGCACTACCAGCAGCAATAATACCACCGACTACTCCAAAACCTTGTGATATTACACCAAATTTACCAAGATTACTTAAAGAACTCCAACCTGTTGTCATAACTTCAACACTTCCTTATTTTTTTAGTATACATACATAATATCTATTTACGGTCACACTATCCACCCATTGCTACTTCTAATGTTAAACCAACAATAGTTAATGGCAATGGGTCAGTTTGTCGTACAAATAATTGTCCATTATCTTGCCATGTAGGAGTCAACATGATTTTTATATCTTGTGTTTTTAAATCTGGTGGTGATCCATATGGTTCTGTTGTACGTTGTTTTGCTTCTACTAATTTATCTGCACTAGGACCTGCAAAAATACCAGATGATTCTAATACTCGTAGCCATACATGGTTTAAATTTTTTACTCGGCCTTGACCAAGAGCTTCTACTTGCAAAGCCATTGGTAAAGTTTGCAAATCAGCTTCTATAGGCAATCCAAGATGTACAACACTTGATGCACGATCTAAAGTTATAGATCCACTAGAAACTACTTTTTGTGGATGTACAGCACCATCTGCTAAAATGTTTATTGTTTTTCCTTCTAGCCAACTAATACCTGATATTACATTTCTTGCTACTTCATAAGTTGTAATTCCTGTATTACGCAAAGATGCAGGTAAATCTCTGTCTAGTTTTACAGTTGCTACAGTTGCACTTGTAGTAGAGGTTATATTGCAACGATAATAATTTGTACCATCTACTAATACAATCGCATCACCAATATCGTTAGTACTAGGAGGAGCATTAAATAAATTGTAATTAGCAGTTATAGTAACGCTTTCTCCTTTTGTATAATTTGTACCGGCAGATATGGTAACGTTTTGGCCTGTGTTTGTATTAGTACCGTCAAGAGTAGCACCTGCATCTACAAAGAAATTATCTCGTTGAGTTGCAAATAATCTTGTACCCATACGTTCTATATATCGTTTACTAGCACCATTAATTGTTCTTTTTATGACGCAATAAGTAACGTCATCGTTACCTTCAGATACGCAAGCAACACTTTCAAACAAACCATCCGTATCATGTTGATGCCATGCACCTATCTGTTGTTCTGGTACATATGTAAGACCTAATAATTTACCACTACTACTAACTGTCCATACAATAGGTATTGGTGATTTTGATAAACCCATATCTACAATTGTAAAATTATCAAATAAATGCGGAGCACGAAGAGATAAATCACCTGTAATAAATCCATTAGCTTGCCAGTTATAACCTAGTTCTCTAACGTGACCACCACGAGCAGCACCATATACCAAGCTATTATTAACTATTACTGGTTGTGCATTATTAGAACCAACATACGATTGTGGTTTTACTGATATAGATGTAGGTGTTATTGCATCACTATTAACAGAAGTTATTCTCCATTCGGCTGATCCAGTAAGCATAAGTAAGTTTGTTAATGGAACAATATGTCTTATAGTATTTGCTTCACGAGCAGCAACTCTAAACTCAATTCGGTCATCATCTCGTATTGGCAATCCAAAAGACATATTACTTTCAGTACCAGATTTAGTCATCCATATATTTTGCGGTGCATTATTTGTACCTGCAAACACTCTACGTTGTTCAAAATAAGAGACAGCACCGGGATAATTACCAGTACCTACAAAATCATTTTCATGTATTGGTGGTGTTCTAGAAAAGTCTGGTGAAATATTATCGTCTACAAGTGTAGTAGAAGTTGTTTCTCCAAGAAATCCATATATACCACCTGATTGTTTATAAACTCTATATCGACTAGCACCAGTAACTGCGTTCCATGTAATAGTATTTTTTGCTCCAGTAACAAATATATTGTTGTTAACAGAAGTAGCCGATGATTGATTGCTTTCATCTACTAAATTTGCTTTTACTGCCGTAACAACATATTCATGTGCTTGATAAGTATCTGTATTTGTTGTAGTAGATGATGGTATATACATAGAAGAACTGACACCACCGGGTGCTGTCAAAGGACTACCAAAATCAATTACACGCAATTCCCATTGTGTTGCACCAAGTCTTCTTAATTCTCTAGGTGCATGATTAGGATGCACTATTGTTATAACGTCAGCAGATTGTACATAATGCACATCAAATAATTCTGCTTCTAAATATGGATGTGGTACTTCATACGTCATATCAGCAGGTAATGCATACCAATTTGTAGAGTTTGGTGGCTGACTATTAGAATGAACAGTTTTAGAATAATAATTTGTACCGCTATGTTTAGCTATTGAACCAACTACATAATTAGTACCGCCACTCCATGCTGATCCATCGCTATAATTTAAAGTTAGTCCTTGTGTATGAAACCTAAAATATTGATCACCAAACTCAATTACCATAGTTTGAGTTGTATTAAATGTAAAAGATAATAACCTTGTAGATTTTGCACTATATTTAACTTCTTTTACAAAAGCAAATCCCGGTCTGTTTTGAGCAGGTCCTTGTGGTTTAGCAATAAAATTACGCATTGTTGCTGCACCTTGTTGGAATTTATTATCAGCAATACGGCCAAACATTTCTGGTGATATCTCACCTCCAGAAAATGCTTGTTTAAAATTGCGTGTAACTGGCATTAATTATCTCCCAGATGTCCAAGGTACTATATGTTCTACCGTAATATCTCTGTGTAAATTATCTGATTGTTTTGCACTAGTTAAATAATTTGTCATCATTTGTGTACTGCGTTTTGCTTCTGCTGCTCCTTGATCTCCCTTTATTACAGGACCTGCAAGCATAGATGCCAAATGCCATGACAATGTAGTTACAAATAACGGAGAAAATAATGACGGATCAGTTATAAATGCTTGATATCGCAACATTGCATTTTCTTGATTGGTATAAATATATTCACCTTCTACTGCAAATTGTTGTGGTGTATATTGCCCTGCCACAATTGTCGGTGCATAGTTAGATGTTATTCCTCCGGGAGTATCCCCTGCTGACATTCTTGTAGCGTAATCGTTTTGTGAAGTAGGAGATATTATTGCAACAGGAGACATCATATCCGCAGGTGCAACATATGCATAATCCCATTGATCTAATGTATTTGTAGTAAGTGCTAGATTTCCACGCTTGGCTGCAAAATTCCAATTATGCATTTCTAGCAAATTGTTTCTAGCAATTGGATAAAAACGTGCAGCTTTTTCCGCTTGTGCTGATCCCTCTGGTGGAGATAGCGATGCTATTGTTGCATCATCACCCAAATGAGCTAGGGCAAGGTTGCAAATATCTACTTCAGTTGCCATTACATCTCCTATAAAAAGAGGAGCATAGCAGTAATACTACTAGCCCCCTGTAAGTCAAATAAGAAGACTAAACCTATTTACTAGCAGATTCAAGTTGTTTAATAAGAGTATCTTTTGTTTGCCTTCTATCGAGTTCAATACCGATAGTGCGACCATAAACTTCAAGTTCTGCTTTAGTCATCAATTCTAAATTAGTAGTCTTTACTTCAGACGCTACAGGTGTAGTAGACGCTACAAGTGTCTGAGGTTCTTGACCACTAACTAATACAAGATGCTTGCAAGGCTCTCCGTTATACTCAAATTCTTCGTCAGCTTCTCTCATAGATTGACCAACGAAACACTTAATTTTTGCTTTGTAAATAGGCATAAGTCGTTTTTAGTTTAAGCTACGGTAAAGCCAGAAGCATAGAACTTCCTACCATCACCGATTGTTTCTACTACGTCAGCAGTAACTTTACCAGCGTTAAAAGTACCTGCAATTGTGTATCTAGCACCTAAATATCTTTGGCCTTTGCCAGCGATATCTGGGTTAATACGAACAACTACATTTTTACCTAGTGTTAATGCTGCTGTAAGGATAGCATCGGTGCTACCAATTACAGTAGGAGAACCTAAGTTTGCTGCTGCACTACTAATAACTTCAAACTTTACGCTTGTACCATTAGCTAATGCTTCTGTTACTGCAAAGTTCATATACAAAGCAGTACCTTCACCTACATCTCTAGCAACACTTAAATCAATAGTGTTAGTAGATACAGCAGTTGTAGTTAATGCTTGATCTTCGCTCACTCGGAGCAGTTTGTCTGTAATCATTTTAAGAAATTCTCCAAAAAAATAGAAATAAATATCTTGTAACTATTAAGTCACACGAGCTTCAGCATTAATTAGTGCATCTACTCTTCTTAGAGGAACACCCAAGAATGATAAGTAGCTTTGTGCTGATCCAAACTGAGATAAACCTTCTTGTATTGATAATACATTTTGTGATTTATCAAGTGCAGCAATACTCATGCCTGAGTGAACAGTTCTGTTCATATAGAACGCTGCTCTTCCCATAGCCATGTTTGGTATTCTGTATAATGCTCTAGCCATCAATTTAACTAAGTTAGTTGATGCAGCAGCAGTTTGTGTATTAGCACTACCAAGTAGGTCAGAAATGTCAACGTTGCAAATACGAACAACGTATCTCCAATCTTTAACAACCAAACCGTTTTTCCATTGGTAACGAGTAGCAAAAGCTTGTAACCTTGTACCGTCACTATTGTAAACAGTTTGCTCACCAAGATCTTCGTGTGTTAAACCTGCTTTAGATCCTTTTGGAAAAGGACAATAAACAGTATTGTCACCCCAAACAACTAGATAAACAGAAGCGTTATCAGAACCTGATCCACCTGCATCAAGAATGTTTACAGCATTATCTGCGGAAAGATCACCGTATCTTGGTGCAAGACCTAGAAACTTTTTAGGATCTGTTCCGGGATTACCGTAGAACATTGTCTCAGCTTGAGTCTGGTTCATTGCTTCCAAGAACGCAGTATCTTCAGATAAACGGAATTGTGCGGTGTTACCATTTAACATTGCTAAGTCTTTGTCTACTTCAGAACGTGCTTCTAAAATTCCGCAAGCTTCATCAATTTGTGCTGTTGTTGACTTGCTTGATGGAATACCTTGGTTTAATGCTCTCCAGTAAACACCGGGTAAACCTGTTCTGATAACTACACGTTCACCAGTAGGTAAATTACCTTCCTTAAAAACGCAGTCATCTAGTATTTCGTTGCTCTGTGATAACAGTTCTGCAACGATTGGAACTCTACCGTCTGGGTCAGATCTTTTTGCCCAATCCGCTAGTGTTAAATTTGCTGTTGAGAGTGTAGCCATTTAATAACTCCTTACTTGTTTTGCTGATTAGAATATAGTGCATTTGCTATGCCGTTAAAATCTTTTGGAATACCATTGCTTTTAGCATTAGCACCTTGAGAATTACCAACATAACTGTCTTCACTAATTGCCTTACCTGCTCGGTACATAAACCGAATTACTTCGGGATGGTTTCCCAAGCCAGATTCTGACAGCAACTGTTTAAAAGTAGAAGTACCGAAAGCATCAAGGGCTGATTTTGCAACTTCTAGATTGGCATCAAAAGTTTCGCCACCAAATTCATCATCTGATTTTGAATCTTCTGCCCATTCTACTCGTGCCTTTTCAACCTGTTCTGCTTGTCTTGCCTGTATTACAGGTGCGACTTTGTCTAATACTTTTTGTGCAGCTTCCTGTGGCAGGTCAAGTTCTTTAGCGACTTCACCGAATGCAGTTAATACATCGGGGTCGAGTACCTCTGGTGCGTCAGCCACCTTATCGTTGAACTCGTATTTCTCAGGAGCACCTTCTGGGGTTTCCTGTTCGCTAGTTTCACTTTCAACAGAGGATTCATCCGAATCTTGTTGATCCGCTACAGTTTCAGCTTGTTGCTGTGTATTTTCAGTATTAGTAGTTTCAACTGATTGCTCAGTTTGTGTTCCTTCTACTGCTTGCTGTGTGCTGCCTTCATTGGTTTGGTTGGCTTCCGTCATCAGCGTTTCTGACATTTTTTTGCTCCTTAATCATTGTCGGGTATAGTTCTGGGCAGAGAGTGTGGATTAAGTTTAGTATTTGCAAACCATAATTCCTGTTACCTTCGCTAAATGACATTGCCATTGCGTTAGTGTTGAACGATGATCGGAAAACACCTGCTTGCTCCAGAAGTCTCCAGATTAATCTGCGACCCCTCTTGCTGCTCATCAACCATTTGATGTCCGACTCTTCATTTTGGCGGTCAATTCTTTCTTCAGACTTTTTATTGTCTTTAGATTTTTGTTGACTCTTGAGGTCGAGAGGATTGTATTCACTCATGCTCTAATATATCTAGTCATAACCGTGTTACGGTCACACCTTATGCTTTTTTGCTTTGGCTATCTCTTAACGCTTTGTTAGTTGGAGCACCTTTGCTACCTTTTTTACGCATTTTTTCACCAGAACCATCTGCAATCCTTTTACGTTTTGCATGAATGTTTGCCCATAATCCTTGATTTTTCATAATTTAAAACATTGAAGGGTAAAGTTTTTTAAGTTTTTCCAATTCTTTTATTTGTTTATCAGATGCCATACCTCCTTCTTTCATAGCTTCTAATGTTGCTGCTTTTCTTTTTATTTTTGCAGGTATAATATTTTTTGCGTCAGCCATTATTTATTACCTCCATAAAGTCTTTCAGCAAATTGTTCTAATTTAGATTTTTTATTTTTATTTTTGTCTTTGTTTGCTTTATTTGCATTATGTTGATCAACCATGTTTCTAAAATTTTTTTTATACTCAGGTGACATTTTTGTAAAATTTGGATCTTCCATTTAAACCTCCAATGGTGATGGTGAATTGTAACCGCTAAACTGGTTCATCATATCCATCATAGATGGCTCTCCAGTTTTGCTGTTATTTAATTTAGTTGCATTTTCTACAGCACGTTGTTGTGCTTCTTGTTGTGCCATTGCTTGCTGTTGTTCCGCTCTTGCTTGACGTATCTTGGCTACTCTCTCACCTGCAACTATAAGTTTAGGATCTACACCTAACATATCAGCATAACCATCAGCCCATGCATCAGAATCAAATTTGTCTAATACATCAGGTTTCATCTGGGCAACCATACCCATATTATTAACGTACCTATCAACACTATTTGTACCAATTGCACGTTGTGCTTGTGCCAACATAGAAACAAATTCTACGTTTAATTCCATGCCCTGCAACTCTTCTGGAGCAGGTGGTACTAGCCCAGTTTCAAGCATTCTATTAAACGTATTATCAATTAATGGATCTAATAATTCATTATGTAATCGTTCCAGTACTGGACCTAACATTAATAATTTCTCTTCATGTCGTTCTGCTACTTCTGTTGCAGTCATCCTAGTATCAGTAGCATTTGCCAACATAAGAAACAAATCAGCATAAAAACTACCATTAATACGTTGCCTAACGTCCTGTATATCTGCTAATAAATGATTTAAATTAAGGTTTACGTTAAATGCTGTCTCAATTTTGCCTTGTTGTCCATCAATAAATGTAACTCCACCCGGAAGACTGTCCACATCACGGTTTTTCATGTAGCTAGGCACTTGCAATGGTGGTTTTGTTTGGTAATCAATGCCTTGTGCCTTGCGTAATTGTTCATGTTGTAACTGTTTTACGTCACCTAATGCTTCCATTCCCGGTGAATTGCCATAAATATCACCACCAGATATGCCCCATCTAGGTACAACAGCAGGGAATTCTTTATATCCACTCTCTCTTAGTACTTGTTCGCCATCACCACCTATCTCAAAGTAACAAGACTTGTATGCCATGTTCATATTGTCCTTCTTTTTAAAGTCACGCTCTCTATCATCCCTTGGTTCTATCGCATGAACTAACGTAATCCATTGGTCTAATGAACCTCTGTCAAACAGATTTTTAACAGACGTTGAACATTTGTTATATCCAAACTCTCTTACAACTTCTCCTACCGTTTTCTGGAATTCTCTGTACAAAGTGTTAACCCTGCCTTGATAATCCGTAGCAATTGCATATTCTCCTATCGTTACAGGGTAATGATGGATAGCTGTCTTGGGATCTGGCAATATAATTGAACCTGCTGTACCAAATGCTCCCAATTCTTCATAAATACCATGCAATGTTCGGTATGTATTGGACTTTTGAAACACCAATTGCATACGTTCTGTTACATCATTTAACCATAACTTGACAGGTGTATATCTATTTAACTCTGGGTCAGCCGTTCCAAGTCTAAACCAAGGTCTTGCAGGGCTTGTTGCACCTGCCATCATACCTGCACCTAATGTTCTTAATGCTCTTGTACCAGTATTGTCGTATATCGAGTTATGTCTTCTATGACCTTTGTTCCTATCTTGCTGAAAATAACGTCCATTTCTTGGTAACAAGTATGTTGTCACTTCTTGCCAATGTGACCACCATGTAGCTCTTTCTGATCTAAGGTGACCCCACCTAGTTAACAGGTCTGCACGTTTTGTTTTCATTTTTTATCCACCTAATAAAGTGTTTCCACCTAAATTTAAATTACTACTGTCTACACCTTGTACTCCAGTAAGTAATGTACCAGCAGGGCCAGCCATTGCTGCCTGTTCTTCTTTCTTAGTTAATGCACTTACATCTGCTCTCTTTCTATTTGCTTTATTCATTTCAATATCAGCACGATCACCTGCTTCTTTCGCTCTATCTTTAGCATCTTGATTAGCTTGTCGTTGCAATTCTAACTGTTTTTTTTGTTGTTTTCTTTGTTGGTTACTTGCATATATCTGCGATCCAACAGTAGCTGCTCCTACAATAACTGCTGATACTACCATTGTTTAAATCTCCTTAGAATACATAATTTCTTGTACACCATATTTTAATTTTGGTAGCAATTTTGCTAGAGCGGTGTTTTCTTTAGCGTGCCATAACATCAGTTTGCAACCTGCAAGTTTTGCATGGTCTTCTGTAACTTTCAATAAACGTAATCCTAATCGTCCACCCCTAAATTCTTTTTTGACAAACAAAACGTCATTTTGGGCAAGTCTTAGATCAGCATAATGAAAATGATGCATGATGATATTCATAGAATAACCAATACAAACATCGCCTTGCATTGCTAGATAAATAAATAAAAACCCATTCTGGTCAACCGATTCATACATCGGCCAGTTTGGTTTTAGCTTCATCACCTGTTTGTTGCGAGCAATCTCTTCGTAATGCTCTTCAAACAATGGTTCTGCTAATACTTTGAATTCATCTAACGTGCAGAGTCTGATGGTTGTTTTAGGTACTCTACTTTCGTTTACAGTAGCTGTATCATCAGTACTTACGGTCACACTCGTCATAAGGGATAATTAGTAACACAATCAAATATTATATGCACTCTATCTGTCATGCCAACATTGTGAGCCGTATGTAATTTCTTATGATTAAACCACCAGACCTCACCTACCTCAAATTTTTGTTCCTGATCTCCGCAAGTTTGGCTACACCATTGGTTAGATTTAAGTACAAGATGAAATCTTTGGTAGTGATCTGCATACGTTCCTTGATCATTGTGTTTGGTCACATGACCACTAGGCTTAAGATTGACAATAAGTAGCCTACCCATGTCTTTAACCCCTAGTTTTTCTAGTATTGGTTGCATCAAGGGCACTAATGCATCTTTCAAGTACTCCATGCATGGGTAATCGTATGATCCTGTATCCCATAAGACGTAATACAAACTCATCTTTAGTGGTCCTCTAACATATATACACTCCGTATCTTTATGTGGTGAATTGGTACATTTTTGCCTTGTTTCTATCTCTTTCCATAACTCAGGTTTACCGTCCAACAATTGGAGCAATGGGTCTACATCTAGACCTTCTGCTATACGAACAAAATTACAGCACTTTGTATGGGTCATAATCCTTCTTACCTGTAGATACTTTACGTCTTTTGATGTATATGTCCTCCATCTCTTTTTTGGCTACTGGGAGCGCAAAGGTTAGTGCTAGTGCATCAGCTAAATCTGGTGACCCTGCACCCTGTAATCTCTTCTTTATCTGATCCTTAGACTCAAGCACTCGTCTACCTACATTGTCATACCAATATATCGGTGTTGCTAACTCTTGTTTTAGTGCGGTGTCATTTGGTATTGCACCTCCTTCTTCTATCCATTGTTTCATTAACCACCACATCTCAGTTCTACGGTTGATGTACTGTTCTGGTTTGGTTGCCTTACCTCCAAATGGTATTTCGATTACGTCATACGATAGTTGTCTTAGTCTGTCGATTACTCCACTACCAGCACCTGCATCACAAAAGACTGCATCAGGGTTATGTTCTTCTATTAGGTTGGCTACTCTTGCTGCTAGATCCATGTTATCTATACCTCGATAGACAATAGGTTTGAAGCCTTGCTTTCCCTGCCTACGGAATACTACAGATCTGTCATCACCGAACCGTGCAGGGTCGATTCCAAGGATTACAGGTGACATCTTTACATGGTCTGATTGGTATGTTCTTTTGGCTGCATCTTCGGTATCTGCTAGAGCTATAAGTTGGTCATCACCTTGTGCTGCAAAGTCACATAGATATTCCCTAGCAAATGATGTCTCACTCATGTCTCGTTTGAGACGTGTTACCTCATTGGGGTGTAGCGAATCGGTATCGTAAACCGTGAATCTTGCTGCTGCCCATTCGTCCTCATCAATAGCTTTGTAATACAACTCACTAAATAGATTAATTCCGCTAGGTGTCCCAATAAAAATAGACCAACCTAGACGGTCACTAAGGGCTGGCTGCACTATGTCTGTCCATAGCTCATTCTTTAACTGGGCTACTTCGTCCATCACTATTCCGTCTAATCGCAGTCCTCGCATGGCATCTGGGTTGTCACCCCCAAACAATCTAATGATTGCTCCATTATGTTTAAACCTGACTGATAGTTCACCCTCATTGATTTCTATAACTGAGTTCCTACGCAATGGTTCTATCTTTTGTTTTAACCTAGCCCATGCAATCGCTTTTGCCTGTCTCAGGAACGGTGCAACATAAACAAACATTGCCAACTCTTTATCTGTCTTTATGGCCTTATCAATTAATTCCATTATTGCCAGTTCTGTCTTCCCTGATCGCCTATGAAGAGCGTAAACGCTAAACCTTTGTTTCTTTACATGACATTCCTTCTGCCATGCTCTAGGGGTGTAATCAAGGGTAATGCTGCTCATTCTTGAGGAATGCCAGTACTGATAGTCAAGTTAATATCTCCCCTTGCATCAATACCAACCTTTTCTCCATATTCCTGTGGATACCATTTTGCAAGCAATTTTAATCTTAAATCTGCTCTTGATCTCATCCAGTTAACGTGAGCATTATCCATCCTTGCATTATCTCCTTCACCAATTACAGGAGGAATAGTATCAACTAGCTCTAAAGCTTCTTCTGCAATTGCTCTAGCTCCTAGAAATCTGCTCGTGTATGTGAAGCGTGTCATCAACTCTTTATCTTTATCCAACCATCTATAAATCGTATTGTAAGAAGGATTATGTTTTTCTCTACAAAAAGCCCTAACAGTTCCACCATTAGCAACATGAACTAAAAGGTTTTCAACAATTACAGGATCAGGTTTTTTAACTGGTCTACCTAACTTTGATTGTTTTGAAACGATCTGGGTAATCTGCTCTTCTTTCATAACGGCAAATTTTAGCGATTGTATGTTTATTTAGGTTAAAAATTTTTGATAATGTAGAATATCCTATTTGGTAATCCTCATGTAGATCTCGCAAGGCATCTACAACAACATCAGAAATTCTAGGATTATGATTGTGATGATCAGACCCTATTCTGTAACCCTTTTCATTAACACCTACAACAATAGTTTTTTGTACTGGAGCAAGTGTCATTAAAAATATAAATAAAATTACTCATAATATAGAGAAATAAAGAATAAACCGCAACATCTAAAATTAATTTGTTGACTATTGATGGATTATATGCAACACTATAAGTATCGGTTGTCTACCGATTGTCACTTACTAATTTTAAATTAACAACACATGGACACATTCACACCTAGTCAAATCCAAGAGGACGCAACCTTATGGTTTATGACTTTCAATGGTACTTATGCAAGATTATTAAAACGCACTAAAGCAGAAGCAAAAAGAGCTTTTGTCGTATTTTGTGATCAAGCACTCTTTACAGATTACAGAGATGTTAAAGGCAAAGGAGTTAAAGATGCATTCATTAATGCTTTTATGTCTAGCTCAAGTGTATCTGCAATCACTCCAAAAGAATTAGTTTCTGGTTCTGTTGAATACAAAGAACTTGTAGACGCATACTTAGGAGAATAGAACTATGCCAATGTCACTATGCGACTATCCAATTGCAACGGATCAGGTCAAACATCAATACAAATACAGAATAGTCTTTACTATCGATTGTGATTATGAGGAGTTAGTAGAAGCTATCGACCTTGATTATGTAAGAAGGGGAAATGACCTTAAAGTTAGTTGCTACACCAACAGCACTAACGAACTTGAAAACTGGTTAGAACCAGACTTTTCTGAATTTTGTGAAAACGTATTAAATCCAGAATTAGCTGAATCATGTAGCTATGCAATGGTCTATCGAAAAAAAGGAGCTAAACCATGACCTTTATCGCCTTTCCTTATTTACTTTTATTCCTAATTCTTATTTAACAATGGAAACTAAACAATTTATTGAACAAGTCTATGAAATTGCTTTCGGAGACAATGCAATCAATCGTAACTTCAGCCATGACGAAGTCATAGACGCATTAAAAGAAATCAATGAAGATTCTGTTAAATGGCTAGATAGAGAGGGTTAACAACCCTCTTTTTTTTGCCCAATTACTTGATTAAATGTTGCATTTATGGCAATATATAGATATGGAAACAACTATTAAAACCCCTTACGAACTTGTGATCTCAGAATTTGGCGGTGTCCGAGAATTGGCACGTCAGGTTGGAAGGGATGCAGGTTCTGTTAGCAAGTGGAGAAAGCAAGGAACAATTCCTACCTCCATACAAAAAAAAGTATTAGAAAAGGCATGGGATTTGGGCTATCAAATTTCTGCTCATGAGCTTATCTTTGGAAAAGAATAATGGATTGTTATTGGTGCGGTGCTAAATTAATTACAGGTACTGATATGGATACTGATGCATCAATGCATAAACTTTTTTATGATAAGTATTCAGTAATGACCAATTTGACTTGTAGTAAATGTGATTCAGAAGTATATATTTTAAAAAAACGAGATGCCTACGATTAACTAATATTTGCCAAGTGTTGCATTATGTGATACACTGGTTGTGAGCAGGTAACTGTCTCATTTTCGTCACTTACAATTTTTTAATTACAAAACGAATGACAATTTCATTTCCAAAATCATCGCACCATTCTGGTTTGCGATACATGAAACGCAACCCACATCCTAAAAAGGAATTAGTTAGGGATTGCGGAGTCAGAGCTATATGTTTAGCTTTTGACCAAGACTACGAAAAAGTTTTTAGCCTTGCTACTACAAACAAAAGATACCATGCTAGAGACAATAGCTATTGGTCAGTAGCAGCACAGGATTACATTTACAGAACCACACCAGATGCATCCAAAGGTTTAAATAAAGAAGCTTGCTTGGATACATTAAAAGACCTTCGTCTGGATGTTGTTTACAAGCACACAACCAATACCAATTGTGATGGCTCTGAAATCTATGCTTACTTTCATGCAGGTAATCTTCCTGACAGATGCATAGCTCATGTCAACAGACATTGGGTAGCAGTCAGAGATGGTGCTGTCTGGGATACATGGGATAGCAGAGGTAAACGCAAGAAAAAATTATATGGATATGTTTGCTTAAGGAGTGATCTATGAACTATACCCAGAAACTAAAAAGGTTGGACTATTTGTCCAGCCTTCCTTATCTTGACCACACTTCAGAAGATTGGGATGAAGAATTACGTTTGGAGTGTGAATTACAGGATTCAGACCAATGACCACATTTATAGTCTGGGTGTGTTTAGTCACACTCATTTATATCTTTCTTAAAAACACTATCAACCATTATTGACATGAAAGAAAATTTTACACCTCAAAGATTGGATAGATCCAAACTTTATGAATGGTTGCTTGATAACAATTGTCCTTTTGATTGGGATGTTAATGAAAAATCAAGTGATTTAAAAAGCGTCACTCTTACTTTTACAGAAGATGCCTAAAACAACATCACAAAGTGCTAAGGTTCTCTACCACCTAGAGAACTACGGTTCACTAACCGCCATCGAAGCGTTAGAACTATTTGCTTGTTTCAGACTTGCTGCCAGAATTAATGATCTAAAAGAAGCAGGTCATAACATTCAAATGGAAATGAAAAAAATGAAGAACGGCAAAAAGATTGCTGTTTATTCTTTACCTAAAATCCAAAAACAAGGAGAACTAAAACTATGACCGCTGTTTCATACCCGATTACCGACAAGCAATCGTGGTTAGAAAATCGTTTACTAGATGTCACCTCAACTGAGGTATCAGCATTGTTTGACATGAACCCATACCAAACAGAATTTGAACTTTATCACCAGAAAAAAGATAAGGTTGTTATCAACATTGATGACAATGAACGCATGGCATGGGGCAGACGTTTAGAAGATTCAATTGCACTTGAGTTTGCAGAACGCAACAAGCTATCAGTTGAACCTTTTGATGTATATATGCGTAACCCAGATACAAGGATGGGTAGTTCTTTTGATTACAAAATTACAAGCGAAAAAGAACCTGCCATTTTAGAAATAAAAAATGTAGATGGTTTGGCATACCGCAAAAACTGGATCGAACATGATGAACACAACATCGAACCGCCAGAACATATTGCTTTGCAGCTACAGCATCAGTTAGAAATTACTGGATTTAATGTTGGCTACATAGTTGCACTTGTTGGTGGCAACACAATGAAAGTTGTTCGTAGTGAAAGAGATCCAAGGATTGGCAAACTTTTAACTGATAAAGTACAAAATTTTTGGGAAAAAATTAAGTTAGGTGTTGTTCCTGACATTGACTACACCAAAGACTCTCAGTTCATAATGAAAAATTTATGTAACCAAGCAGACGATGGTTTAGTTCTTAAGTCAGACGAAGACATGGACAAATTAGTAGATGAGTACAACTCAATCAATAAGGAATATCATTTGCTGGGCAAAACAAAGGATGCAATTAAAGCAGAAATTTTAAATAAAAGCGGAGGTGCATCTAAAATTATTTCTAATTACGGAACAGTTTCTTGTTCTATGTCCAAGGCCAGCAAAGGCAAACTAATCACACCAGAAATGGTCGGCACATACATCAACCCTCGTAAGAGTTACCGTATGTTTCGTTTCAATCAACCAAAAGGAATTTAAAAATGACCTCATCAATTACACCACTTGTAGCCATGCAAGGAACACTTGAAAAAATGGCAGACAAATTTACAGAAGCTTTGCCAAGGCAAATGGATGTAAACAAATTTATTAGTGTTGCTAAGTTAACGCTAAATAAAAACCCAAGATTGCTACAAGCAGACAAAACAAGCTTGATGCAAACCTTTATGAAGGCAGCACAAGATGGATTGTATCTGGATGGCAAAGAAGCAGCAGCCGTTCAGTATGGACAGTCGGTTCAATACATTCCTATGGTCGAGGGAATTATCAAGGTTTTACATAACAGCGGATTAATAAAAACTATTTCTGCTGAAGTTGTATACGAAAATGATTTCTTTGATTACGAACTAGGAACTGCAC
>VMHT01085940.1_pt1 | contig 37574 bp, 55 predicted proteins | sample 4693611 | NCBI WGS metagenome assembly VMHT01 (sample SAMN12280063, study PRJNA550983) | marine metagenome | isolation source: seawater sampled from same location over 5 years 0.02-0.2 micron viral filtrate | place: USA: collected off the coast of southern California halfway between the port... ...
GTGTTACATCTATAAAAATTGTTGATGGATCTATTACGAAAACAGATTTAGCTTTTAACCCTGAAGATGATGCTGTAGCATTATCAATCGCATTAGGATAAACAAATGGCAAATACATTTAAACTAAAAACTGCGACTGGCGGATCTACAGCGGCTAATACACCTATTACCGTCTATACATCTCCAGCCAGTACAACCACAATTATTATTGGACTTACACTATCTAATATCGTAGCATCCTCTATTGCGGCAAAAGTTCTTATTGAAAATGCTGATGGAGACAACGTTACATATTTGAATGACATTCCTCTTCCTCAAGGATCAGCTGTAGAAGTTATGGCTGGTAATAAGATTGTTTTAGAAACTGGTGATATTATTAAAGTTCAGTCAAATACAGCAAATAGCTTAGATACAACTTTGAGTATTATGGAGCAAACATAATATGGCATACATCGGCAATGATCCAAATACCGGTACGCTAGAGCAAAATGCTTTACTTAGTTATACCGCAACATCAGGACAGACTGCGTTTACTGGTACAGATACTAATGGGTTTTCATTAGACATTGGTCCAACTAGTGATGTTAAAGTATTTATGAATGGTGTTCTTTTAGATCAAACCGATTATACTCAAACTGCAAATACTATTACTTTGGCTTCAGGTGCAGCTGTTGGAGCTGAACTTAGAATCTTTGTTGATAAACAATTTATGGCTGTAAACAGTTATAGTAAAACTGAAGTCAATAATCTTATATCATCTGATAATGTTACTGATGATGGTAACTCACTTCTTAACGCGTTAATCTTTGGTGGATAAAAATGGCAAACACTCTTAAAAACGAACTTGCACAAAACATTGGTACATCTGCCACTACACTGTATACTTGTCCAGCTAGTACAAAAACGATTATTATTGGAATGACATGTTCTAATGTTCATACTAATACTCAAATCAATACGGACATTTTCTTAACTTCTGGTGGTAATGACTACCACATTATTAAGAATGGAACTATAGCAGTTGGTGGTACACTTGTTCCAATCGGTGGAGAGCAAAAAGTTATTCTCGAACCAGGAGACATAATCAAAGCGAAGAGTACAACAGCTTCTTCGATGGATGTTATTATGTCAATTGTGGAGCAAACATAAAATGGGAATGCTTGGTAACCAACTAGCAGCCGGTCAGGCTCTTACTGTAGCAAATGATTCATTCAATGGTGATGGATCAACAACGGCTTTTACACTAAGCCAAACAGTAAGTAGTGTGAATGATATTGAGGTACTTGTTGATAACGTTCAGCAGTCGCCATATGATAGTTCATACTCTGTAAGTGGTACAACTCTTACATTTTCTGGTGCACCAAGTGCAGGTACTAATAACGTTTATGTTATCTATAATGCTTCAAGGCATATTACTACTCAACAGGTTATTCCTGATGACGGGTCAGTTCATAGCTCAAAGATTGCTAGTAATGCAGTTACTCCTGCTAAATTACATGATGATGTTCTTGGCCCAATGACGGTAGACGCAGCCAATAATAAAATTGGTATTGGTACAACTACACCTACTGGAAAATTAGATGTAGTTGGAGGCAGTGATGCTAATCTTTACTTGAAGTCAGATTCAAGCAGATCAGGTCTTTTCTTACAGACGCCCGGTACTAATAATATAACTGGATCTGCATTACTATTAAGCAGTGATACTACTTTTAGGCTAGGTACTGCAACTCACTACAATATTGTTATGCACCAAGACGGAGGTGTTACTAAACCAAGACATCCTGTTTGCTACGGAAGGTTAAGCAATAATGGTGCGCAGGCAACTGCAACTGTATCTTCTCTTCAGGCGCTATACGATCCTCGAAGTATGGTGAACACTGCTACAGCAGGAGCTCATAAAATTGTTGTTCCTACTGCCGGTGTCTATGAAATTAAAGCAGCTCAATTATGCGATCCGGTGAACACCTATGTTTACTTTTATATCCGCGTAAATGGCAGCTACATATATCACGCTCATAATAATATGATGACTTCTAGTAACAATATGGATCACCGTGTTAATTGCAATTGGAGCTTGGCGGCTAACGATTCTGTTGACTTTTATTATGTCGGTGCGGCCACTAACGTGTGGAACGGTAATCACTCTTACTTTTCAGTAAGTCTAATAGGATAAAGATATGGCACTTAGTAAAATACCAAGAAGTATGCAAGATGATGAAGTTTACAGAAGAACTACTAATCCTGGTTTATCTGAAGGCTTGAGCTTAGGAGCAATTTGGGCAAACACATCATCTGGTGAAACATTTATTTGTGTAGATGCTACGGCTGGTGCAAATATTTGGTATGGTCAACAAGGAACTAAAATTGGCGCAGTTGAAGTTACTACTGCAGATCCTTTTGGTGATAAATCATCATTAGCGCTATATAGATTTGAAGGCAATGGTAATGATTCAAGTGGTAATGGCAATAACCTAACTGCTGCAGGTGTAACTTATAATACTGGTAAATATGGACAATGCGCTACTTTTAGTGGTAGTACTTCGTCAAGATTTACAAATACAAGCTTTGTAATTGGTAACTATTCTAGAACAATTTCATTCTGGTATAAGAATACGAATAATGATAATATTGCCGTAGGTCTTGGAGCTCCATCACTTGGGACTGGAGATAACTTTGGAATCGCTCCAAGATCAAATAACATTACTATTTATGGTAGAGCAGGACCAGGAGATCAATCCATTTCTTTGAGTGGTATAACTGGTAATCCTATTGATGGAAACTGGCATCACATTGTTGTAACATTTGATCACACAAATCAACAGCTAAGAGCTGCATTTGATGGTGAGTTTAAAGGGAATACGTATGGCAACCATAACTATCCAACTGCAAATGGTTTATATGTTGGTGGTTGGGGTAATGCTGACAGAATGATGAATGGTTCTATTGATCAACTTAGAATTTTTAACAGAGTATTGAACCCAGCTGAAGTTCAACAGCTCTATACAGAGGTGTTATAAAATGAGTACAATAGGTAACCAACCATCATTTGGAGATCACGTAATGTTGGACACCATCGTAACCGATGGGTCAACAGGATATACGTTACAAGTAAATTCGAGTTCGGTAACTCAATATAAAGCAGAACAACTCTTAGTATCGGTTAATGGTACAATTCAAAGAGCTGGTAGTTCATACACGGTAAGTGGATCAACCATTACATTTGCGTCGGCACTTGCCTCAACAGACTCTATTGACTTTATATTAGCATTAGGCTCAGCTCATAATACGGCTACAGTTTCGGATGCAGCAATTACACCAGCTAAGCTTGCAAGTTCATTGGCAGTCACGGCTACTCCGGTACGTATAAATACAAATACGATCGATAGTAATATTACTGTTGGTGCAAACCAAAACGCAATGGTTGCAGGTCCAATTAGTATTAACTCGGAGATCGTAGTTAATGGAACATTCACGGTGGTATAAATGGCATCAATAGTATCAGTAGAACAACTTAAAGGATTAGCAGGTGGGTCAACGCCTAATACTATTAGTATTCCGGCTGGTCAAACATTATATGCACCTGGCCATGTTATTCAGACAGTATATCATGAAACAACTGCGCAAATTGTTGGTGGTTCTAATACTGGAACATATTTTGATGTTGGCATGGCAGCAAATATTACTCCTAAATTTACAAATAGCAAAATTTTAGTAAATGTAACAATGAGATTATTTACTCAGACAAGTTGTAACGCTATTGTTCGAACACGCAGAGATACTACAAATATTCATGCAATTGCACGCTACGGTCTTTCTGATAATGAAGGAACTGTAGGTGATGGTGATTATTATGTTTGTCATGTTTTAGATAGTCCAGCAACAACAAATCAAATTTCATATAATGTTCAAGTCGGCAGATCATCGGGAAGTAACAACTGGTACGTATCTCTTGATAGTGATAAATCAACCATTGTTTTGCAGGAGATCGCGCAATGACATCTATAATTAAAGCCGATAATATCTCCACGGTCTCAGGTTCTGGTAATATTACGATTCCAACTGGTGTAAAAGTAGTTGCAACAGATGCAGCTTCTATTGTTTCACCGGGTATGGTGGTTCAAGTTGCGCAAAGTGATAAGGTTGGAAGTTCTAATCTGGCAGTCAACTGTGCTAGTTACGCAAATAACAAAGCAAACATGGTTCACATAGGATCGACGTATAATCTTACTATCACTACTAAGTTAGATAATTCTTGGATTATTGTAGATGGAAGAATTGGTCTTGCTATTGTTAATGCTTCTCACGGTTACTTTGACATGAAAACATATCATGACGGAACTTTACAATCTACAAACTGGTTATCTGAGCTGACAGCTCCTGGAGCTACAGGTAATGCGTTGCCTGATGGTCTTATTTCAAACCATATGGATACATATTCTCAGAACCATATTGAATCTTTTAAGGTGATTTATCAGCCAAATGTACCAGCAGGAACTGTTTTAAGATTTGACCCATATGTTGCAGCTTGGTCAGGCGGTAATGTGTTTATTAACAAACACGCAAGTACTGGTAACTACAATCAAATTTCATTTACAAGGTTCATGGCTACGGAGATCGCGCAATGAGTACTATGTATGTTAATAAAGTACAAGAACTCAATGTTGGCTCTGGGGTGCATGTTCCTGGTCACATTATTCAGGTTGCGTATGATCTAAAAACTATAGGTAATACTAACCACGATGCTGATATCCAGAATTTTAGTATCAACACAGGCACTGCTGGAAATTTTGATTCTGCTGTTATTATTCAATCATTAAATATTACGCCTAAGTATGCTAACTCAAAGATTCTTCTCGAATGGACTGGCCAAATAAGAACAAATATGTCTTCCGGCGGTGGAGGTATGCAAGCATTCTTTGGTAAAAACGGACAAAATCTTTTAACCAGTGGTGGTAACTATAATTCTGTTATGTTTAGATATAATGCAACTCAATTAAGTGATCAATATCAAACAGAGGCAGCAAGATGGATATTTACTGCAGGGCAAACAAGTCAAATGACTCTTGATCTGCGGGCAAGTTGTTACAACGCAAACACAACTATACAATTAAGTCATGATGGCACTTCTGTTTTAACCGCTAAGGAGATTGCAGTATAATGGCACTTATTACACCAAAAAATATACCGGATTCTAGTATAGCAAACCTTGCGGCAAGTAAGCTTACAGGTACTGTATCTGATAGTCAAATTGCAAGTAATGCAGTAGCTTTTAAGAGAGCTTATACCGGCAAGACAGAGACACAGATCACAAAATCAACTACTGCAGTATCGTTATTTACGATTCCAAATGTTGTTGTAAACTCAGGTGAAGACGTTTATTTGGCTTATCATATTTCAATGCGTAATGCCAGTAACTCACAAATGCATGCTGCAGTTATTCCTCATTATAGTGGAAGCGCAACTGGATACGTCGGTAATGGTGCTTGGGGTCTTGGTATTTATGATCCGACATCGCATAATCAATGGAACATGATGACCGGCTTTGTTAACCTAAGCCAATATCGTAGCGGAAATGGAGGACCATTTAACCACACTGGCACGTTTACTTTTGATATTAAGGCACAATCAACTAATACTAGTGGAAGTTATGGCGGTGAGCCTAGTGGTAGTACTGCTTATACACCAGTTATGGCAACAATTTTTGTTAGCAATGCATAAATGATATAAATAATAGTATCGACGGATAGGGAACTCGATGGCAAACTATATAGGTAATCAGCCCACTAAGGGCGAATTTAGAAAAATTGATGCACCGACATTTAACGGCAGCACAACCACGTTTAATTTAACTGGTGGTGGTATTGCGTTTCATGTGGGATCTGCTACTCAACTCCTTATCTCAATAAATGGCGTAATGCAAGAACCGAATACTGCTTATAATGTGGTAAGTGGTGGTTCACAAATACAGTTTACAACTGCTCCTGCTGCTGGTACAGCATTTTTTGGAGTAGCTCTTTCCGGACTTGGAGATGAAGCTACAGTAGCAGACGGTCAAATTACAGCTGCCAAATTAGAGTCAGCTTTTAATAATACGCTAGCCCGTAAAGGTACGGCAATAGCACTTTCAATAGCACTAGGGTAGGAAATCATGGCAGAAGTCTTTAAAAACGCATCAGTAGTCAGTGTTAATAATTCTGGTGATTCAACTATTTACACTGCACCATCGGGTACAACATCAATTATACTTGGTGTGGCAATTGCAAATAAAACAGGTAGTGAAGTTACAGCAAAAATTAAATTTACTGATACATCGGCAAGTACAACAGCCGAACTTTTATCTGATGTAGGAATCCCAGGCAATACAACACTTGAAGTATTGGCAGGTCAAAAATATATTTTAGAAGCGGGTGACGTCTTGGCGGCAAGAGCTGGAACAGCTACAGCCTTAGATGTAACCGTAGGAATCTTGGAGCTTACTTAATGCCATTTCTAGGTAATCCACCAATTGATCAATATCAATCACTCGCCAAGCAAACAATTACTGGTGACGGAAGTACTGCTTACACTTTAAATCGAAGTGTAACAAATGAGTTTGACATTGAGGTGTTTATCAATAACGTTCGTCAAGAACCTACTACATCTTATACTGCAATTGGAAACACAATTACATTTACAGCAGCTGTTACATCAGGAGATTCTTGTTACTTAATCTATCAAGGTCAGTCAGTTGGTTCAATCAATCCACCAGCGAACTCAGTTGGCACAAACCAAATTACAAATGATGGAGTGCATACAGTTAATATTGCCGATACAGCGATTACTCATGCCAAACTTCATACTGATATGGATCTTTCATCAAAAACTGTACGTATTGATTCTATGAACATGGGCACAGGGACCGACCAGTGGCAGCTTGCTACTCAATCAAGTGTTTCAAATCGGTTTGCTCTTCGTTCTACTCATACAACTCTTGGTGATGGTAATCCTTTTATCATATATCAACCTTCTAGTGCTGGCGCTCAAAATGACGCTTTAGTAATTTCAGCTGATGGAATAGTAAGAAAATCAAAACATCCTATTGCTTCTGTAACAGACGATCGAACTTCCACCATTAACGGCGATCTTAATGGTACTAATTTTTATAATTCTATTTGGGCAAATCAAGGATCACACTTTAATGCTTCTACTGGTAGATTCACATGTCCTGTAGATGGAATTTATCGTATATACTTTAGAGCAACCGTTTCTGGTAATATGAACGTACGTTTAAGGAAAAATGGCGCTTCAATAAATGAAGCATATGGTGATGGTTCCGGAAATCATAGTGTTTCTTCTGAAGCTGTAGTTATTTGTTCAGCAAATGATTATTTACATATTCAATCTGCAGGGTTTAGCTGCTTAGGTGGAACACAACATAAGCAAGTAACATTTGAACTTTTAAGTTAGTGGAATAAAATATGACAAGATCAGTAAATATTAAAGGACATCGATATCCAGCATATGCTTCACAGCCTTCCAGTGCTGTTGAAGGTGACTCATATGTAAATACAACTACTAATAATTTATTCACCTACATTAATGGAAATTGGAAAAAATCTGCCGGTGAAGTTATTGGCGATACTTCTACTAATCCAGGTCATTTTGCAAAAGATATTAGAGCAGCTGGTAATACTAGTAACGATTATTACTATATGACGTTTGGTGGAACAGTTACGTCATTTAGTAACTATTGTTTAATGGACTCTGTATATGACGGTGGAGGATGGACTCTTATTGGCTCATTAACTGACGGAAATGCTTTTGCATCGGGCAGTAACTATTTTTTCAGTGTAAATGTTAATAACACTACTCCTAGTATTACTGCTAACTACATGCGAGACCTTAGAAATACGTTTACTCCAGCGGCAAACGATCAATTCATGATTAGAAGAGAAGATGATAACGACTGGGTTCGATTCGTAGTTTCAAGTTGGAGCCCAACAGCAAATAGTGTATCGAATGGGTGGGAAACTCCAAATGATACAACAGGCACTAACCAAGGTCACCCTTACTGGGCACTAGGTCAAATGTATAATGCTGCTGGATCTGCAGTAAGTGGTGTAACTCATTTCAATGGATGCGCACTTGGTGGTAACTGCGCTTCGGGTGGTGGAGATGGAGCAGCTTTTGGAACTCTTATTAATTGGTCTGCAGGTTATTCACCTAACCGTGCTTGGGGTGGTGCTTATAATGCAGCAACTAATGGTGGATCACCCTTATATTGGGATCAAGCAGGAATTAATGGAACACGTTTAACTTATTGGTATAGGCCAGCATAATGTCACTTACATGGAACATAGATTGTTGTTATACAGTAGATCAAGTATCAGGACATGAAGATCTTGGTAAGATTATCTGTGGGGCAGATTACAAAGTATCAGATTCGTTTGGTGTAATTGAGACTGGTCACGTTGATATAGCAACGAGTAACTTAAACTCTTTTACAGCGTATGACTCTGTAACAGAAGAGAATGTAATTGAATGGGTAAAGACTGCACTTGGCACAAATAAGATAACAATGATTCAAAATAAGTCAAATCAAAGAGGTAAGCCATGGCAGTCATAATTGGAGAATCTAAATAATGCCGTTTATTGGAAAAAGCCCTAAGACAGGCGAGTTTAAGAAACTAGATAGTATCACTACCGATGGGTCAAGTGCTTATAGTTTGCTTTATAATACTGTTGCGTTTGAGCCTTCAAATGCTGAATCTTTACTAGTTTCAGTTAATGGTGTTATGCAGGAACCCGGTGTAGGTTATACCGTAAACGGTTCAACCATTACTTTTGGTGCTGCACTTGTATCAGCTGATGTAGTTGATTTTATTACAGCTATGGGCGAAGTAGGTAATACCACAACAGTCTCTGACGCGTCTATAAATACTAATAAGTTAGGATCAAGTTTGGTAGCAGATGATACTCCTATTCGAGTTAACGATGCAGTGATAGATCAAAATGTCACAATTGCAAGTACAAAGAACGCATTCGTTGCTGGTCCAGTTCGCTTAGATGCGACAGTGACTATCGACGGAACATTAACGGTGATATAAATGGCAAGTGAATTACAAGTAACCACACTCAAAGGTAATCCAACAGGAGCTAATGCAAACCAGATTCTTGTACCAGCTAATCAAACTTTGCATGTGCCGGGTCATATTATTCAAATTCAACACCAGCAGTTTACTACTGCTGATATCGCACAAACAACTAGTACTTATCCTCAGGCCAGTGGAGTCAAGATGTCTATTACTCCTAAGTTTGCTACAAGTACAATTATGATTATTGCAAATATTGCTGCATGGCTTGACTCTGGTAGTAATACTAACCAAATTAGTAAATGGGGCTTGCGTTTAAACTCTCAAGGCAACACCATTGTTGGAGATAAACGAGTTAGCCACTATCGAAATGTGGCAGATTCTGGCAGAGATTTAGGTACAGAAGCTACTATTATTTATGTTGCTGATCCTAATTCAACTTCTACACAGGAATATGAAATCATGTTTGGCAGGTGGTCATCGTCATATGATAACACAGTAAAAATAAACGGCGGAGGATTTGGACACTCCAGTATGACTCTTATGGAGATTGCACAATGAGTACACTTTATACTGATAACATTCGTGCAAACAATGCATCTCAAATTACTGTACCAACTGGACAAAAAATTGTAGGAACGGACGCAGCCTCTATTGTTGCACCAGGTCATATAATTCAGATTCAACAAAGCATTGTGACTACGCAGATTGAGTCAAGTGCCGCTACAGGAGTTGTTGTCGATTTAGGATTTTTAACTTCAATCACGCCTTCTGCAACATCCAGTAAAATCATGGTTAATCTTGCAAACTATTCTGTTTTAACACGAGACGCATCCACTGTCGCAAAGTTGTTTTTACAACGCAGAATTAACAACGGCTCTTGGTCAAATATCTGCGGTATTGCCAACTATGCAGGACAAGGTGGAAGTTATGAGGCGTACCCAAACGCAATGCATATAGATAGTCCTAACACAACATCTCAAGTTGATTACAGATTAACAGGTCAAAGGTTTGGTGGGTCAAGTAGTGTAGCTTTTCATCATGACAATAATGATACACCTGAGCTAATTTCAACACTAACAGCAATGGAGATTGCACAATGACCGGTATCTTAAAAGTAGATGCACTTCAAAATAATACCGGCACAAGTGTAATGAACTTTAACACTAACGGTATTGTTACTAAGCCAAACCAACCTTCGTTTGAAGTAAGTAATGTTCAAAGTACTCAAAACACTACCGGTAGTCATTACTATCTTTACAATTGGAGTACTACACATCATAATATTGGTAACCATATGGATGCAGCTACAGGACATTTTACTGCTCCAGTTACAGGTAGTTATTTCTTTCATGGAATATTAATGAATGTTCAAGTGTCAAATCCTCATTTAACTTTTTCTATTAATGAAACAGACCAGGGAGGAGGAGGAACGTATGGCGCAAATAATATGTTTGTTCACCCAGCTGATGGAGTTGTTGGATTGATACAGATTGCACATGTTATTTATTTGAATACAAATGATACTGTTAGACTTCAAACATTATTTGACTCAACTCAATTTGGCCAAAAAGAAAGAGCCTACTTTGGTGGGTTTTTAATAGGATAAGGACATGTCATTAACAAAACATAATAATCGAAGTTTATCTGGTTCACTTATTGCTGGCCAAGTACCTGGCCTGCCAGATGGAACAGTTGTACAAGTTGTAAGCACAACATCTGCACAGCGTCTAATATCAACAGTCCAAGATTCAACTTTTGTAGCTCTTCCTGGTCTTACAGCATCAATAACTCCAACAGATGCTAACAATCTAATACTAGTGACGGTGCATGTAGGTAAAGTAAGCTCAGATTCAGGCAGTGCCAGTAGTGGTGATAGACAAATGAATTTTCGTGTTAAAAGAGATAGCACGGATATTGGCCTTGGTGAAACGTGGGAAGGCCGAACAAGAGCCACATTCAGCGTTTTAGATGGTCCTCACCATGTAGGTGGCCGTGGTGGCAGTTCTGGTTCTACTCAAATATTAGATAATCCAAATACAACGTCGTCTATTACATATTCGGTGTATGGTTCTGGGCATGATGGGCAAAATTGGGCAGTCAATAGAGCAGCTGAAACGACTGATAGCGCAGATGGACCTCAATCTACTGCATCATCTACTATTACACTTATGGAAATCAAAGCATAAACTATTATAAATAACTACGTAAGAATTTTTAACTAAGGAGAATAATACTATGGCAAGTGTTGCAGAAGCACTCCAAGAACTTGGAATTACAGAATGGGTCCTTCGCGGTGAACCAACTACCGAAGCAGAATTCGGTACAATGTTTGCAAAAGTAACAGGAGCAGATGCTAATGGTTCAGCTATTGAATCAACTGATCCAGATGACTGGGGTACAACATGGTCCGCAATCGAAGCTAAAATGACCGAAATTGATAATGCCGCTCCAATGAAAGAACTTCGCAAGCAGCGTGATGCTAAGTTAGCAGAGTCAGATTGGATGGGAAACAGTGATGTTACCATGTCTGATGATTGGACAACTTATCGTCAAGCTCTTCGTGATCTTCCAGACGGAGCAAGCCCTACTTGGGACGGTACTACTCTTGGTAATGTAACTTGGCCGACTGAACCTTCCTAAGAAAGGTTTAGCAAGTGGCATTTACTAAGGTTACTACCGACGGCATAGCAGATAGCGCTGTTTCGACTGCAAAGATCGGAGCAAACGCTGTAGATACATCTAAAATCGGTGCCGATGTTATCGTTGCAGATGACATTGCCGCCAATGCTATTACGGTAGCCGAGATTAGTGATGGCGCAGTCACTCATGCTAAGCTTCATAACACTATGGACTTAAGCAGTAAGACTGTCACGCTACCAGCGCTTGCAGGTCCGGTTACAGTTTCTAATTCAAGCTATCCACAATTACAGCTTAATAGTGGAGTAAAGAATTATCATATTTTTAATGATACCGGTGGAAATGACTTTTATATTAAGAACGCAACTGACAATATAAATGGATTTATTCTTACTCACGAAGGTTATCCTCTTACAAGTTATAGGCCTGCATTTTTTGCTGATGAAGGTCAATCAACTATTAGTAGTGCATCTTCTGTAAAGTACACAGCTGCTTGGAACACTGGAAATCATTACAGCGTATCGACAGGGAGGTTTACTGCTCCCGTTGCTGGTAAGTATATGTTTTGGTGTAGTATCCAAGCACATGCAACTACCCATCAAACTTATACTTCAATAACAGCTCGAAAAAATGGAACTCAGTACGGTCCTAGCGAGTTTGTTCAAACATGGGCCGGCGGTGCTGATCACACGAGTACCACTGGTTCTGTACTGGTGGATATGGCAGCAAATGATTGGTTTGACTTTCATGCTTCGAGAGGTCTTAGAGGCATTCAAGGCTGCATGTACGGTTTTTTAGTAGGATAAAGATATGGCCCTCGATAAAATTACAGCATCAGCAATAGCAACTAACGTAGTTGGGTTACACCACTGTGATTGGTACAGTGATGCTACTTTGCTTGATGCTGGTGGTTTGAAACTTCCAGTCGGTACAACAACTGAAAGACCAACAACGGTCGCTGGTGGTAGAGAGGTAGTAACCTTTGATCTAAATGTTACAGCAAATGTACCATCTAATGATCCTGGCTTTCTTCAAAATGAGCCATGGCTTTGGACATGGGCAGCAAACTATAATAGAACAACTGCCGCAACTAACGTTACTGATACTTCTCCACTTATATTCTTTAAAGGATCAACATATACATTTACTAACCAAACAGTTGGTCATGGATTATTCTTAAGACATACAGAAAAAACAGATTCAAATGATCCTATGAATGTATATGCTTTAACAGCAGCAGAAGGTATCACTTCTGGTACTCAAGGTTCTATGGCTGCTTCTGTTGGTTCGCCATCTACAATTGTATTTACAATTCCAGATAATTATCCATATAGTCAAGTTGTAATTCAGCACGGTCAAACTGGTATGGCCAATGTTATTCCAGTACAATCACCTCCTGCAGAAACTCTTGGTTATATTCGTGTAAATACATCAGGGGTTGTTGGTGCTGATGAGACTACAGGTACTTCAGTTGAATACTATACTGGTCAAGGTTGGGCAGGTATTGGCGGTGCAAATGCAAATGGTAACATTATTGCACATCCATCGGGAACATTTGAAACAGCCGAAGATTGGAATACAGACTCAGGAACATATGATTGGAACACTGCATCAGGTTCTGAAGACTGGGGACCTGCAGTAGTAACTGCCTTTGGCGCATCTGGTGATATATCACAGAATGCAGATAAAGCTCTTGTAGCACATGACGGATCCACTGGCGGTGGTATTCCAATGTTACGAGCTGATATGTCTAACCTTGGAACTAACTTAGTAAATACTAAATACAATTTCTTCAGATCAAATGCTGAAACTATGACAGGGTGCAACACTACTGGTTCAAATACAGCTAGACTTTCGTTTGATAATGCTATTGAAGTTGGTGTAAGTAATATCACTCTTTCTGATTCTAATAAAATATTTACTATAAATAAAGATGTAACGAATAGCTATTTTAAGTTTGAGATAAAAGTTAAACCATCTGTAGCATGCACATTGCAGGTTTGGAAAAACGGTTCTCACTTAAGTTATTCTGACTATGATTTGGAGACAGGTTATCATGCAACAGTATCTTGGATTGAATCGGCTTCGTTTGATGATACATTTGAATTTAGGCTAAAAACAGCTTCAACAAGTTCTGTAACAAATACAGATAAAGATACATTGCTAATCGAATTCATTGGGAGTTAATAAATGGCAAAAATAGTACAAGTACGAAGAGGGACAACAGCCGCGCTCTCATCTGTTACTGGAGCAGAAGGCGAACTTTTCGTAGATACCGATAAAGAAACCCTTACTGTTCATAACAATTATCAGGCTGGTGGGTTTCCTTTACTAAGAGAAGACTTAAACAATCTAGCAGCAGGTTCAGTTAATATTAATAAAATTTCTGTTGCAGGGTCAACGGCTGGTCAAGATGTAAAAGTAAATGATGCAGGTAACGGACTCGAGTTTGGAGTCGGTGGGCGTATAGTTTCGTACAATACATATAGGTTTACAGCCAGATTTAGTGCACCAACAGCAACCGCCGAGTATACTTGGTGGACTGAAAACTTTAATAGAACAAGATCCGATAGCAGTCTTTGGGTTGTAAGCGACACGCCTTGTTTTGAATTACCAAATGGTGTTTGGGTTGGTGTTGCAATTAATATCAACGGATACAAAACTGCTCGAGGATTAAAACATTTTAGACCAAATACAGATACAACAACACTTGGATTTAATACACTTGTAACAGCAAGTGAAATTGGTTCAACTACTGGCAATATATCAATTAAACATTTTTGGAATTGGAATTATGTTAGTGGAAGTAATAAGCCTTTCACTATAACAAACTTTCAAGGTGGTGGTTCAGGATCAGGCCAAGATAATCGTGTTAACTCATCTGCTATAACAGAAGGTCATATGATAGTAATGGAGATAGTATAATGGCATGGAATTATAATTTTGAACCAACACTTGCAGATGGTTTATTTGCGCACTACAATGAAGAAATAGGTGTTATTGCTGAAACGGATGGAAGTATTTTTACAACCGATTCTGAAGGTAATAGAACTCCAGCTACAGCCGAAGAATTACAGCTGGCTCAAACAAAACTTGATGAGCTTTTAACTAGTTATAATGGTAAAGCATATTCTCGTAATAGAGTTGCAGCGTATCCTTCTATGGAAGAGCAAGCTGACATGCAATATTGGGATGCAGTAAACGGCACAACCACTTGGAAAGATGCAATTGCTGCAGTAAAAACAGCTCATCCAAAACCGGAGTAATAAATGCCTTTTAGACAGATACAAACAGCAGGTATAGCAGATGATGCAATTAACTCAGCCAAGATTGGTGTAGATGTTATTGTAGCAGCTGATCTTGCCGCAAACTCTATTACTGTATCTGAATTATCAAATGATGCGGTTACTACTGCTAAAATTGCCGATGCATCTGTTACTGCTGCTAAGTTAGCGGCTGGTGCTGCAGTTCCAGATCAATCAGGACATGCAGGGCAGTTTCTTACAACTGACGGTACTACTGCAGATTGGGCTTCAGTTGATGGAGCAAAAGAAGGTGTGCTCTGGGAAAATAGCCAGACTCTTGCAAATAGTTATTCAATACCAAATGGTAAATCGGCAGTAACAGCTGGTCCAGTTACATTAGGTTCAGGTGTTACGGTTACACTTGGTGCAACATCAAGGTGGGTCGTAGTATGAGTTCAATTCGTTTATCAGGTACTAGTTCAGGTTATTATGATCTTACAGTTCCGGCAGCAGCTGGAACAAATAGTATTGACCTAAGTGCTTTACCAGTAAAAGACTCAAACGGTAACTTGGGTATTGGTACCTTATCGCCAAGTGCTAGTCATAGACTTACACTTGATAAAACATCTAATTATGGTGGTATTTCATTTAATCAAAATGGAAATCAAGTTGGTCAGATTATCCAAGAGGGTGGAACTGGAAATCTTTATATTGATGCTGATAGTAACAGTATTGGTGGTGGTTTAATTTTTAGAACTACCGGTGGCACAACACGAATGACTGTAGACGGTTCAGGCCGAGTCATTACGCCATATCAGCCAGCATTTCGCGTAGGTAAAACTAGTGCTGATACTTCAAGTGGCGGTACATTCATAGATCCAATTACGTTTCAACAAACGGATTTTAATATTGGAAATCATTTTAGTACAAGTACACATAAATTTACTGCTCCTGTAGCTGGAAGATACATATTTAATTGGTCAGTTTCAGTTAATAGAAATGGCGCTAATTATACCGGTGCGTACTCGTATGTTAATGGAGCTTATTTAGATTGGACAAATTCATTTCAATATAGCGCACCAAGTTGGTTTCCTCATGATGCTTGTATTATCGTTAATCTTGCTGCAAATGATACTTTTCACATTGTCTTGCGTCACGATAGTAATGCAACAGTCGATAACTCAGGCTGGTTTTCCGGCTACTTACTAGGATAAATAACTTTATAATTAACTTTAACTAAGGAGAAATAAAATGCCAAATATTACTGTAGCTCTTACCGATACACAGAATAAATGTATGGAGTATGCCGCAGCTGATGTTCAAGACTGGGCCGATAATGCACTTCACAATCGTGCACGTATCGCTCAAGACGAGATCGTTGCTGCTTTAGTAGCTCACTGTAATGCGAATGAGATTGCCCTTGCAACAGGTGCAGATGCTCAGGTCGCGCAGGCCTTTGAATTGGAAGTCGTAAAGACTGCCGCTCAAAGAAATGCAGAAGCAGAAGCCGCGATGCCAGAATAATGAGTACACTCGAACTCGAACATATTAAACACACGAGTTCTTCGAGCAATAACCTGTCAACTCATTCAGACGGGTCGTTGACTGTTGGGAATCTTCAGAGCTTAAATGTTCTTGGTGACCTTACAGTAGATACTTCAACATTAAAAGTAGACGCAACAAACAACAGAGTAGGCATAGGCACAACAAGTCCGACAGCACAGTTAGAACTTTCTGCTGGAGCTCCTACATTAATCCTAAACGCAAATAGTCAAGCAACAGATAAGAAAAAAGTTAGATTAGGAGCATCTCAGTTTACAGCCGGAGATTTTGCCGTTCAACAAATGGCAGATGATGGAACAACTGTAGTTTCAACTCCATTCAAAATTGATACATATGGTCATACAATTCCTACATCTATTAAACCAGATAAGTATGGGTCATTGATTGGCCCGGTAGATATAACTGGTGGATTTGTAAACGGATGTGCTGTTAATACATTTCATGAAATCTCTAACGTAGATATAAACAACTATGCTGGCGGATATAACAGTGGAAACGTAGGAATACAAGGTGAAATTATGTGGACAAGCGGTGTTGTTGCCCAAGGGTATAACCATACAGTAAGATTTATGTTACCACCAAGTAGTTCAAACACAGCACAAGCCTATTCATCTTCTAACTTTACTAGTTTTAGTTATAGTGGAAATGTTTATAACGAAATCCCAGTTACTGTGACTCATCACACAAGTATGACATCAAACCATAATATTAGACTTAGGTTACATAATACTTCTAATGTTTCTTATGACCCATTGCGTTTAGAAATATATACATCAGCAGGTGTTTCTGGCAATGCTAGATTGACACTTTGGAGAGCTTAATGATTAGAGCAGTAGACATACACGAAAGTAGAACAAATTATATTGCTCATCTTGAAGATGAAGAGTCTTTATTCTTTATTGTTCCTTTGGAAAATGATGGATCAGATAATTGGAATAGATTGCAAGAGTGGCTAGATGCAGGTAATGAAATAACAGATACGATTGAGTGGCGAACATTATATAAAGGAACAAGACAAATAGAGTACCCTGATATTGGTGAGCAGCTTGATATGTTATGGCATGCTATCGATACAAATACTCTTGATAAAACAAGTGATTTTTACAATACACTAAAAAGTGTAAAAGATAACAATCCAAAACCGGAGTAAGACGTGGCAACAAGTATTACAAACACATCAGTAACTACCGACAATCTTACCACCGATGGTTTAACAGTTGATACGAACACTATCCATGTTGACTCTGCAAATAACCGTGTAGGGATTGGAACTACAACTCCAGATAATGGTCTTCATGTAGCGCATCCTACTGGTGGAGCAGAAATGAAAGTTGATGCTGCTGCTGGATACCAGGCCACGTACTTGTTGGCAGAAGGTGGAGCAAATAAATACAACATCGCTTCAGTAGCTTCTGATAATCACTTTCAGGTGTATAACTATTATAATAATACTAGAGCACTTGGAATTAGTGATGCTTCAATTATCACTCAACCTTATCAACCAATATGTACTTTGCAACCAGACACAAGTGGTAATGTAACAACAGCTAGCTCAGCTGATCATACTGTAGGCTGGAAAACTGTTGGTGGAAGACAAACATTGTTAAGGTCTGGATTAACACTAAGTACTTCAAGTGGTACCACCATAGCAAATGGTGGTAGTACTGGAAGAATTACATTTAGCACAGGAGGTGTATATTATTTTGATTGCACTATAAGAATGGAAAATACACCTGGCCAGGGAAACCTAAAAATGAATTTTAATGGAAGCACTATACATCGTATGCACGTTGAAGCTTGGGGAAGATATCCTTATGCTCATGGGTGGATATCAAGATGTGTTACGGCATCTGCAAATGATTATGTAGAATTCGTAGTAGCCTGCCCTAGTGGAACATTTAGTGGTAGTAATGATACTGTTAACTGGCTTACAATTATTAAGGTAGCATAATAATATGTCAAACGCAAGAAATTTAGCAAATCTTCTAAACTCAGATACTGTAGTTACTTCGGCTGACATCCTTGATGGAACTGTTGCAACTCTTGATATTGCAGATGCTGCAGTAAATACTGCTAAGATTGCAGATGGTGCTATCACTTCTGCTAAAATTGATAGCGGAGTTACACTTGGAGTCGGTGCTTTTCAAGGAGATAATGCTAGTGGTGCACTTAGAGGAGATACAACAGATGGAAAGAAAGACATCTTTCGAGTACATGAAAAAGAATTAAATACTAACGTGACCATTGCAGCCACCGATAATGCTTTGGCTTCTGGTCCATTAACAGTTGCAAATGGTATAACATTAACCATTGCTAACGGAGGGAGGCTTGCAATAGTATGAGTACTCTAGCAGTCGATTCAATTACTAACGCAACCGGTACAAGTGCCGCGGCTATTGATGCCGGAGGTCGAATCACAACTCCTGCAAGACCTGCGTTTTTGGCCGGACGTACTGGAGGTAACCAAGCTTTTACACTGGGAACACTTCCACTTAACTTAACAAGAATAAACATAGGCAATTGCTGGAATACCACCACTTATAAGTTTACGGCTCCTGTTGCAGGAATTTATTACTTTTTTGGTCAAGGATACTACAATGACGGTGCTGGTAATAAAAGACTAAAAATTAGAAAAAATAATAATGTGGATTTAGTGACGGCCGCTGCTAATGCTACAGCTAATGATGAATCAATGACTATTTCTATTATAGAGCAGTTATCTGTGGGTGATACAATAGATCTTTATTCAGATTCAAATAGTTCACAAACACTTTATTATAACATCAATAATACTACACATGGTCCACACACGTATTTTATGGGATACTTAATCGGATGAGCACTTTAGCAGTTAATACACTTACAGCACAAACTGGAACAGATATTGTTCTTGCATCTGGTAAAAATCTTTTAGCTCATGGAAATACTATTAACACTTATGAAGTTACTAAAACCGATACTCAAACTATATCAGGGTTTACTTTTGTTGATATAAGTGGTCTTTCAATTACTCTTACACCAGTTACCGCATCAAGTAGATTTTTGATATACTTCCATGTTTCAGCCTCAAGTGATTACTACAAAACATATATAAATCTTTTAAGAAATAGTACTTTATTAGGGGCAAATGCTGATGGTGCTGGAGATAGTAGACATAGAGGAACGTCTATGCAAACGACTGATCAAACTCAGTCAAATGCGCATGGAATTATGCACAATCACACTATGCTTTTTTTAGATTCACCTGCAACTACAAATTCAATTACGTATAAGCTTCAAGGATCAGGAAGACTCTCTGCTAATATTCAGTACATTAATAGATCTGTTCCCGATAGGACATCAACCGAATTTGATGATAGAACAATTTCACGTATGCTTATTCAGGAGATTGCACAATGAGTACATTAAAAGTAGGTGCAATCCAATCAGCAACCGGCAATACTGCAATTACAATAGCAAATGATGGAACTCTAACACTAGCAAGTCCTCCAATCATTACATCTCCTGTTATTCTTAGCGCATTTTCAAATAGTAGCTTAGGTTCAACTGGTGTTATACCGTACAGCAATATATCTATCGATACTGCCAGCGCGCATAGTACATCTACTTCTCGATATACTTGTCCAAAAGCTGGATACTATGAAGTGTCTTTCAATTACCTACTTCGTAATTGTACAAATGGTCATAGAACAAATGTTCGTAAAAATGGAGTTGTGCAAAGTGTTGGATGGTCGGGAAGCCTCTCAGATCGATCTTTAGTATGGCAATACAGCAGTGCGTCAACCGAAGAACAAAACGTGTCTGCTAGCACTATTGTTCAGTGTGCAGTAAATGATATACTTGACGTGCACTTATATTACATTGGTAGTGGTGATATTTATGGTGGAAATAATGTTCACAACCAACTAACGATTAAACTATTAAGCTAAATTCTTAAAACGTATAAATAGTATCGAACAGTTAATTTATGGGATACTATTATGGCAAATCCAACCACAAGAGCAGAACTGATTACGCATTGCCTTCGTAGGCTTGGTGAGCCCGTGCTTGAAGTTAACGTTGACGAAGATCAGTTAGAAGATCGAGTTGATGAAGCTTTACAGTTTTACCAAGAGTATCATTCAGATGCAATCGTAAAAAATTACTATAAGTATGCCATTACTGCAACTGATGTAACTAATGAGTATATTACTCTGCCCTCCACAATTACAACAGTACAAAGAATATTTCCAATTGATAGTTCTGCATCAAGCAATAACATGTTTAGTGCACGATATCAGTTGAGGCTTAATGACATTTATGATCTAGGTTTTATTGGATCACTTGCTCATTATGAACAGACGCAACAGTACCTATCAATGCTTGATATGAAGCTAAATGGTGCAGAACAAGTAAGGTTTAATCGAAATTCAAATAGACTTTATATTGATGTAGATTGGTCAGCCGATTTACCGGTAGGTAAGTTTATTGTAGTAGATTGTTATTCAGTTATAGATCCAACTGCACATGCAGAAGTATATAATGATCTGTTTCTTAAACGATACACAACAGCTCTTATTAAAAGACAATGGGGTCAAAACTTATCTAAGTTCGAGGGTATGCAATTACCTGGAGGAGTTCAGATAAATGGTCGGCAGTATTTAGAAGAAGCAAACGCAGAGATTGATAAAATCGAAGAAGAGATGCAACTAAAATACGAAGCTATGCCAGAATTCTATGTAGGATAAAAACATGGCAACTAATGTATATTTTAGTCCTAAGGTAAAAACCGAACAAAACCTATATGAGGATATTGTTATTGAGTCGCTTAAGATGTATGGGCAAGATGTCATATACATTCCTAGGCAGCTAATTAATCGCGATGAACTCTTAAATGAAGACTATTCTAAATTTACCGATGCGTACACTATTGAAATGTACATTGAAACTTCTGAAGGCTTTGCAGGTGAAGGAGACTTACTTGGAAAGTTTGGAGTTGAAATACGAGATCAAGCAACATTTGTAGTAGCACGTAAACGTTGGGAAAACTTAGTAGGGTTTTACAATAACTCAATTAATGACACAAGACCAAGTGAAGGCGACTTAGTATACTTACCATTATCAAGATCTTTATTTGAAATACGTTTTGTAGAACACGAACAGCCATTTTACCAATTAAATAACTTGCCAACATATAAATTGGAATGTGAGTTATTTGAGTACTCTAATGAGGAACTTGAAACTGGTATACGCGAGGTTGATGAGTTACAAGAACGTTATTCATATCAGCAAGTATTTACAGTTAATAATGGATCGGGTCATTTTACTCCTGGTGAAACAATTAGACAAAACACTGGTGAAGTTGATCAGCTAGGTGCACCAATATATGTAACTGCCGAAGTTGTAAACTTCAGTGTTTTAGTTGGTGTTGGTACTCTTACAGTTATTAATGAAGTTGGTAGCGATGGAACTGCAAGAAAGTTCAAAGTTAGTAGTTTAGTTGCTGATATTATTACTGGCTTAGATAGTGGTGCAACTTGGTACGTACAGGTAGATGCACCTGAACTAGCTATGTCTGGTGATCCATATGCACAAAACCAAGACTTTGAAACACTTGGTGATAATATAATTGACTTTACAGAGTCCAATCCATTCGGAGAAATTACATAATGTTCGGAACTTATTTCTATCATGCTGCTATCAGGCGAACAATAGCCGTATTTGGTACCTTATTTAATAATATTGAAGTCCATAAAGATGATGCAAGTGGAAACGTTTTGCAAACTATCAAAGTGCCTTTAGCTTATGGACCTAGGTCTAAGTTTTTGGCTAGGGTGCAAGATCAAAGTAATTTAAGTGATGCAAAGTTAGCAATTAAGTTACCGAGAATGTCCTTTGAAATCACTTCAATGACATATGATACTACACAAACAGTTAATAAAACAAATGAAATTAGAGTTGGCTCTATTACAAATAACACTCGTAATTCTGTAAGAACACCTACTCCATATCGTCTTGGTATTCAATTAAATATCATGACAAAAAACCAAGATGAAGCTTTACAGATTTTAGAACAAATTCTACCAACATTTAAACCAGATTATACAGTGACTATTAATGAGGTTCCTGCAATTGGTATTAAGTCAGATATACCTATTGTTCTTACTGGTGTAACAATGAATGATGATTATGAAGGTGACTTTATAACTAGACGAGCTATTGTATATTCATTAGAGTTTGAAACAAGAGTTAATTTCTATGAAGCAGTTCAGAACAAGAAAACAATACGTAAAGTAACAAATGACTTCTTTAATTTTGATGCACAAAATAATGCATTGTTAGAACGTCAAACCGTTACTACCAATCCTACAAATGCAAATGTGACTGATTCATATACTTATGATGTATTATATCCATTCCCAGCTGTTGCAGACAGTATTAGAGTTGTATTAACTAATGTTGTTGGCGATTTTATTGTAGGTGAAACCGTTGCGGCTACTACTTCTGGATCTACTGGTGTAGTTAAATCATGGGATAGTACTGGTAATATACTAGTTATATCTAATCCTACAGCATACTTTGTCATACCTGAAAGAGTAACTGGTGCGTCATCAGGTGCTATAGGCGATGTACAAAGTTCAACTAATGTGTATGTATAATGACAAAAGATATTGAAGATGATTATGACTTTGCTAGGTCACAATACTATAATCTAGCAGAAAAAGGTAATGAAGCGATCGATTTAATGATGGACTTAGCCCGTGAATCTGAACATCCACGCGCTTTTGAGGTTTTATCAACTGCAATTAAGCAAAATGCTGAAGTTGCAGATAAATTGATGAAGCTGCATAAAGAACGCAAAGAGGTAGAAACACCTACTGCAGCTCTTCCAAATAATAGTATGACACAGAATAATCTCTATGTAGGTTCAGCAACTGACCTGCAAAAGATGTTAATTCAAAAAGCGAAAGAAAAAGAGACAGTAATTGAATCAGATACGTATAAAGAATAGCGAACTCGGATATCTAGGCAATCCTAATATCAAAAGAGACGGTGTTGAACAAGGCTGGTCTTCTGAAGAAATACGTGAATACGCTTTATGTATGAAAGATCCAGTATACTTTGCAAAGAAGTATCTTAAGGTTATATCCCTTGATCAAGGGCTAGTTGATTTTGATCTTTATGATTATCAAGAAAAAATGTTTACACATTTTAATGATAATAGATTCTCTATTGTATTAGCGTGTAGACAATCAGGTAAATCAATATCATCTGTCGGCTACCTTGTATGGTATGCGATATTTCATCCAGAAAAAACTATTGCTGTCTTAGCTAACAAAGGTGCAACTGCCAGAGAGATGCTTGCTCGAGTTACTCTTATGCTTGAGAACATACCATTTTTTCTTCAGCCAGGTTGTAAAGCTGTAAATAAAGGGTCCCTTGAATTTAGTAACAATTCTAGGATTATTGCGGCTGCTACAAGTGGTAGTTCTATTCGTGGTCTATCTGTTAACTTACTGTTTCTTGATGAGTTTGCATTTGTTGAAAATGCTACTGAATTCTATACATCAACATATCCAGTGGTTTCGGCTGGTAAAGATACAAAAGTAATTATCACATCAACTGCAAATGGACTAGGTAATATCTATCATAAGTTATGGGAAGGTGCCGTTCAGCAAACGAATGAGTTTAAGCCGTTTAGGATTGACTGGTGGGATGTGCCAGGACGTGATGATGAATGGAAAAGACAAACAGTATCTAATACCTCTGAGCTTCAGTTCGATCAAGAGTTTGGTAATAACTTTCATGGAACAGGTAACACATTAATTTCTGGTAATAAGCTTTTAGAGATGAAAGCAAAAGCCCCTATCTATACACAAGATCAAACCCTAAGTGTATATGAAAGACCTGATAAGTCTAAAAATTATATGATGTTTGTGGATGTTGCGAAGGGAAGAGGTCAGGACTACTCTACTTTTAATTTAATCGATATCAGTGCCAAACCGTTTAAACAGGTTGCTGTTTATCGCGACAATACTATCTCGCCATTACTCTTCCCTGACATTATATATAAGTATGCAAAAACCTACAATGATGCATATGTTGTTATTGAGTCAAATGATCAGGGTTCAGTGGTTTGCAATGGTCTTTACTATGAATTAGAATACGAAAATGTTTTCGTCGAATCAATGGTAAAGAAAAATGCTGTTGGTGTAGAAATGACTCGTAAAGTTAAACGGATTGGCTGTTCTAATATTAAAGACTTAATTGAAAGAGACCAAATTGAAATTGTAGATGCCGAAACAATTATAGAATTTTCTACGTTTTGTGCAAAAGGATCTAGTTATGAAGCTAGTGATGGCAACCATGACGATCTTGTAATGAACTTTGTATTATTTGGTTGGTTTGTTTCTACTAATATGTTTAATGATATGACTGATATCAGTATCAAACAAATGATGTATAATGAGCAAATGAAACATATTGAAGATGAATTAGTACCATTCGGTATAGTAGATACCGGTATCCAAGAAAAAACAGAGGTAATTGATGGTGAAAGATGGGAAGTCGGTGAACCAACTGAGCTTTTCTAAATATCCATTTTTTATAAATAACTACGTGAACAACCGTATTATGATAATCTTTTAATGTTAACTAAGGGGAAATACACATGAGCTTCCAAGTCTCTCCAGGTGTGCGCGTACGTGAGATCGATCTCACCAACGTAGTTCCTGCTGTTTCTTCTTCAATCGGTGGTTTTGCGGGTGCATTCTCGTGGGGTCCAGTTGAAGAGGTACGTCAGGTAACTTCCGAGAAAAACTTGGCCGAAACGTTTGGTGTTCCAAGCCTCACTAATAACACATCTTATTTTACTGCAGCTGGTTTTCTCCAGTATGGTAATAACCTACAGACAGTAAGATGTGAGACAGCGGGTCTTAAGAATGCTATTGCGGATGGTACTGGAACAGCAGTATTAATCAAAGGTCAAGATAACTACGACGCATCTTTTTCAGCCGGCCAGGCCAGCGTTGGTCCGTGGGCTGCCAAGTATCCAGGTACACTGGGTAATTCACTTAAAGTAGAAATTTGTGCGCCAGGGCATTATGCCACATGGACAAACGCAGCTAATTTCGATTCAGCTCCAGGTACAAGCCAATACGCAGAAAGTCAAGGCGTATCGGGTGCACTTGATGAACTACACATTCTTGTCATTGACGAGGGTGGACAATGGACAGGCACAGCCGGTTCAGTTCTAGAAAAGTTTGCTTTTGTATCTCAAGCATCAGATGCAAAACTTTCAAATGGTGAATCAAACTTCTATAAAGACGTTATCAATGCTAGATCTGCCTACATTTGGTGGATGGATCATGATTCAGTCCTTACAGATGCAGGTACAGCACTTAGCACTGCTGCTAGTGGCTTTGCATTTACAGGTTCAAGTACTGTAATTACCGATTCACTTACATTAGGTGTTGATGATAACACTTTAACTGCTTCTGCCATTCAAACAGGTTTTGACCTGATGGAAGATGGCGAAACACTAGATGTTAACATGCTAATTTGTCCTCCATTGGATAACTCATTAGCCAATGCTAACTCACCTTGTATTGCAGTTGCCAATGATCTCATTGCAATTGCTACAGCAAGAAAAGACTGTATCGCAGTCATTTCACCGCCAGTACAATTTACTTCTAATCCTGCAGGACAATCAATCACTGACGTTAACGGTGGTTCTGTTGCAGCTACAGCAGTAAATAACGTAGTGGCATTTGCCGATTACCTTACATCAAGTTCATATGGAACACTCGATTCTACAGCACTGAAAGTATACGATAAGTATAACGATGTGTTTATCGATATTCCTTCAAGTGGGCATGTTGCTGGTCTTATGGCTAACACTGACACCGTTGCAGATGCATGGTTCTCACCAGCAGGCTTTACACGTGGACAAATTTTAGGCGTAACTCGCGTATCATTTAATCCTAAGAAAGCTGAACGTGATACACTGTATAAAGCAAGGGTCAATCCTATTGTTTCTTTCCCAGGCGAAGGTACCGTTCTTTTCGGTGATAAGACACTCTTATCTCGTCCTTCTGCTTTTGATCGAATCAATGTACGTAGGCTATTCATGGTATTGGAAAAGGCAGTTGCTACTGCTTCTAAATTCCAACTCTTTGAATTCAACGATGAATTTACACGGGCCCAGTTCCGTAATCTAGTTGAGCCGTTCTTAAGGGAGGTCAAAGGTCGCAGGGGTATTACAGACTTTAAAGTAGTCTGTGATGAAACAAACAACACTGGTCAAGTAATTGATGCCAATGAGTTTGTTTGTGATATCTACATCAAGCCTGCCCGTTCTATTAACTTTATCACATTGAACTTCATCGCCACACGTACTGGTGTTGATTTCGATGAGATTGCAGGTTAGGAGGATAAACAATGGCAATTTTAGGCGTAGATGATTTCAAATCCAAACTTGTAGGTGGTGGAGCACGTGCTAACCTCTTCAAGGCAACCATTAACTTTCCCGGTTACGCAAATGGCGATGTAGAACTTACCTCGTTTATGTGTAAAGCAGCAGCTCTTCCAGCTTCTATCGTTGCACCGATTGTAGTTCCATTTAGAGGACGTCAACTGCAAATTGCAGGCGATCGTACCTTTGAACCTTGGACTGTTACAATTATTAACGATTCGAATATGGAAGTGCGTAATGCATTTGAACGCTGGATGAATGGTATCAATGAGCATAACAATAATACTGGTTTGACTAATCCATTGGATTACCAGGCCGATATGGTAGTAGAACAGCTTAATAAAGCTGGTGTTGCAACCAAGCGTTATGACTTACGTGGTCTATTCCCAACTAATATCTCTCAAATCGAACTTTCATACGACACTGAAAATGCGATTGAAGAGTTTACTGTTGAGCTCCAAGTTCAGTACTGGGAGTCCGGAACCACTACTTAGTAGTGTTATAAATAGTACTAGAGGCGGTCAAGTATCGCCTCTAGTTAACTAGTTAGGGAAATATTATGGCAGAATTATTCGGCTTTGAAATAAAAAGAAAAGACCAAGAGAAAGAAGATGCAAAGAAGGTTTCCTTTGTTGCACCTGAATCTGATGATGGTCTAGGTTATGTTGTAAACGCCGGTGGTCACTTTGGTCAATATGTTGACATGGAAGGTGATAAGGCTAAAACAGACCAACAACAAATTATCAAGTATAGAAACTTGGCAATGCAGCCAGAGTGTGATGCTGCGATTGAAGATATTGTTAATGAATCTATTGTAGCCGATGACGATTCAGCACCTGTATCCTTAAAGATGGATGACTTAGATCAGTCAGATAAGATCAAAAAATTAATTACCGAAGAATTCCAAACAGTGATTGAGCTGTTAAATATGAATTGGCAAGGACACGATATCTTCCGCAGATGGTATATCGATGGCCGGCTTTATTTTCATAAAATTATCGATGAGAAAAACCCAAAGGCGGGTATCATTGAACTAAGAAATGTAGACCCAATTAAGATTCGTAAGATTCGTGAAGTAAAAGAAGATAAGGATCCATTGACTGGTACTAAAATGATTAAAGGTGTGAAAGAGTATTACCTTTATCAAAACAATTCGATGTCAAAGTCATCTCAAGGATTGAAAATTTCAAAAGATGCTATTACATATGTAACATCGGGTGTATTAGATCCAAGTCGTAAACGAGTACTTTCTTATTTGGATAAGGCAATGAAGACTGTTAATCAGCTTCGTATGCTTGAAGATTCCTTAGTCATTTATCGTTTGTCAAGAGCACCTGAACGTCGTATATTCTATATTGATGTAGGTAACTTGCCAAAAGGTAAAGCTGAAGAATACCTAAGAAACATTATGACGAAGTATCGTAACAAGTTAGTATACAATGCTTCAACTGGAGAAATGCAAGATGATCGTAAACACATGTCGATGTTGGAGGACTTCTGGTTACCGCGTAGAGAAGGTGGTCGAGGCACAGAGATTACAACATTACCAGGAGGGGAAAACCTCGGGCAGATCGACGATATCGTCTACTTCCAAAAGAAACTATATAAGTCTCTCAACGTCCCAGTCAACAGACTCGAACAAGAAGCTCAGTTCTCCTTGGGTCGATCTTCTGAGATAACAAGGGATGAATTAAAGTTTCAGAAGTTTATTAATAGACTTCGTAAACGTTTTTCTATGTTATTCATGGATTTGCTACAAACGCAGTTAGTACTTAAGGGTATTGTTACTGAAGAAGAATGGCGAGAAATGAAGCAATTTATTAATATTGACTACCAAAAAGATACTCATTTCTCAGAGCTAAAAGAATCTGAGTTACTTAGAGAGCGTCTTGGTACTCTTCGTGAAATGGATGAGTATGTTGGTAAGTACTTCTCTGCAGAATGGTTACGTAAAAACGTACTTATGCAGTCTGAAGAAGATATTAAAATGATTGATGACCAAATTGCAGCTGAAGGTGATGAGAATGAAGAACCTGATGATGATGCAGATTTGGATGTAGAAAACTAAATAATTATAAATAATCATTAGTAACAGGAGTGAAACATTATTATGCCGACTACAGAAGAATTGATTGATACCTTATCAAAAGGTGACATGGTACAAGCTGGACAAGCATTTACTGATTTAATGAATGCTAAAGTTCAAGACAGTTTAAACGATCGCAAGGTCGAATTGGGACAGCAAATGCATCTCTCTCCAGAAGAGATTGAGGCAATGAATGCAGAAGCTGAGCCTGATGAAGATGAATTAGAAGACGAAGACGAAACTGAGGAAGAGTCTGAAGAAGAATCTGAAGAGGAAGCCGAGGAAGAGGAAGTTGAAGAAGATGAAGACATTCGACCAGATTCGACAGAGTCTTAACGAAGCAATTAAGCTTGCTTCTGGAGAAAAAGAAGTTAAGAGTATGAAAGTTGGAAAAGGAAAAAAGTTTCCAGCTGTTATTACTAAGAAAGGATCTGCTTTTATAGCGTATATTGATGGTGATAAACTAGATCAGTTTAAGAACCAAAAAGAAGCAGAAAAAGCAATTATGGATTTTACTAAGTTGATGGACAAATAAAAATGAAGTTAATCACGGAACATATCGAAGACGTACAAGTTATTACCGAAGCTAAAAACGATGGTAGTAAAAAGTACATCATTGAAGGCATTTTTATGCAGGCCAATAAGCCTAATAGAAATGGTCGTATGTATCCTCGTGAAATCCTAGAATCAGCGGTTAACAAATATGTAACCGAACAAGTTTCCAAAGGTAGAGCCGTTGGTGAGCTAAATCACCCTGAAGGACCTACCATTAATTTGGATAAAGTATCTCACAAGATTACTGAACTTTCGTGGGACGGTAATAATGTTGTGGGTAAGGCAACTATTTTGGATACTCCAATGGGTTTGATCGTACAAGGTCTGCTCGATGGTGAGGTTCAAGTGGGTGTCTCAAGTCGTGGAATGGGTAGTCTTGCTAATAAAGGCGGAGTGAATGTCGTAAATAATGACTTCATGTTAAATGCCGTGGATATCGTACAAGACCCATCTGCACCAGAAGCTTTCGTCAATGGCGTAATGGAAGGTGTAGAATGGATCTTTGAAAATGGTATATTCAAACAGCAAGAAATTGAACAGTTCGAGACAGAGATCAAAAGAGCTCCAAGTGCAGATATGCAAATGAAAGCCTTTAAAGATTTCCTCTCAAAACTTTAACTCTGAGGGAGTAAAATAAATGTCTGATGAAAATCAAATGGACATCGAAGATACACTCCAAGATGAACTCGTGACTGATACTGTTGAAGTTTCTAATGAGGATAATCTTGAAGAAGCTGCTGCCGCCGATCCTAAAGCCGATGGTGTAAAAGCTGCTGACGAGACAGACAAAGCAATTGATGCGTCTGCTCCTAAGCAAGCTCCAGTGCCAAAGACTAAGGCTGGGATGGTAAATGCTATGTACAAAGAGATGTCAAAAATGAATAAAGAAAAGCTCACTGCATCCTATAATAAAGTGATGAATAATGAGAGCACAGAAGCTGATGATGCCGAAGGAATCTTCGAAGAAGATCTTACTGCATTGGTTGATTCTGAAGCTACATTGTCTGAAGGTTTTAAGGATAAGGCTGAGATCATTTTTGAAGCTGCACTTAAGTCAAAGATCGGAGAGCACGTTGAGCGTCTCGAAGAATCTTATGCTGAAGAGCTAGCCGAAGAAACAACTCGAATCCACAACGATCTCGTAGAGAAAGTTGATGGCTACCTTAACTACGTCGTAGAAAACTGGATGGAAGAAAATAAATTAGCGATCGAAACTGGTCTTCGTACCGAGATCTCTGAGTCTTTCATGAAGTCGTTACACGGTGTATTCACTGAGCATTACATTGATGTTCCTGAAGGTAAAGTCGATTTAGTTGATGAATTATCAACTGCAAAAGACAACCTTGAAGAGCAGGTTAATGCCACAATCGCTGATAACGTTGCACTTAAAGAGCAAGTTGAAAAACTTAATCGTACCGTTATCGTTAACGAAGCTTCTGCCGGTCTTTCTGAGGCCCAAGCTGATAAGCTTAAGTCTTTGGTATCTGATATCGATGCTGATGACGCCGATGCATTCGCTGCAAAGGTTGAGTCTGTAAAGGAATCATATTTCAAGACTAAAGTAACCTCAAATGATGCTACTGAAGAAGTTATTGCCGAAGGCGTCGATCAAGAGATCGAAGTTTCTGGTTCAATGGCTCACTACTTAGCAGCACTTAACAAATAATCCATAGGGAGAAACTAATCATGTTTACTACTGATAAACTTCTCGAGAAATGGAACCCAGTACTCGACGTAGATGGCGATTTGAATGATCGTTATAAGCGTGGTGTAACTGCTACTGTTCTCGAAAATACCGAAAAAGCTCTTGCTGAAGAGCGTGGTCACGGCCAGTTCCAACTGAACGAAGCCGCTCCAACTAACGCAACCGGCTCGAACATCGGCAACTGGGATCCAATTCTGATCTCTTTAGTACGTCGTTCTATGCCTAACCTTATTGCTTATGATATCGCTGGCGTTCAGCCAATGACTGGTCCAACAGGACTTATCTTTGCAATGAAATCTAAGTACGGCACACAGGGCGGTGATGAGGCTTTCTTTAACGAAGCTGATACTGACTTCTCTGGTGTTGGTTCAGGACACCTTGGTGGTTCTTCATCTCTCGTAGGTGATATTAACCCTCCAGGTCAATCTGGCCAATCTTCTGCTGACGCTAACAGCGACGGTGTAGAAGACGTATTTGGTGCAGGTCAGCCTGCTGCTACAGCTAAGGCTGAGGCTCTTGGTGATGGCTCCGTATCTGGTATGGGTACTGGTGGTCACTTTAATGAAATGGCATTCTCAATCGAAAAAGCAACCGTTACTGCGAAGTCACGTGCGCTTAAGGCTGAGTACTCCATGGAATTGGCCCAAGATCTTAAAGCAATCCACGGCTTGGATGCTGAATCAGAGTTGGCAAACATCTTGTCTGCTGAGATTCTTGCAGAAATTAACCGTGAGATCGTTCGTACAGTTAACGTAAAAGCCAAGCGTGGTTCTCAGCAAGCTGATATCACTGCTGCTGGTACTTTCGATGTTAACGCTGACTCAGATGGCCGTTGGTCAGTTGAGAAGTACAAAGGTCTTTTAGTCCAGACTATGCGTGAAGCTAATGTTATTGCTAAAGAAACACGTCGTGGTAAAGGTAACTTTATCCTGTGTTCTTCAGACGTAGCTGCTGCACTGAGCGCATCAGGTATGCTTGACTATACACCTGCTCTTGCTGGTAACGCTAACCTTACTGTAGACGATACAGGAACAACTTTCGCCGGTACACTTTCAGGTGGAATGAAGGTCTATATCGATCCATATGCGAACGTAGATTATATCAACGTCGGTTATAAGGGTGCAAATCCTTATGATGCTGGTCTTTTCTACTGCCCATACGTTCCATTAACAATGGTTCGTGCAGTTGGTGAGAACACCTTCCAGCCGAAAATCGGCTTCAAGACACGTTACGGAATGGTTGCAAACCCATTCGTTGGTTCAACACCAGGTAACGACACAGGTACCGATGCTACTAACCAGTACTATCGTATCACAAAAATTACAAACATCCTTTCATAGGTCTTGTAATTCAATATTGAGAAAGGCGGCCTTCGGGTCGCCTTTTTTGTTTGTATAAATAGTCTTGTACAAAGGAGGTTCTAATGAGAAGAAATTATAATTTTCAAAAGCTACAGACGGATGAATACATTAATGTTAGAATCAGCCAGCTTAAAGAAGACATGGCTAAGGCAAGTGATCCAATGGACCAAGCTTGGTACAATAGATTAATACAAGAACTTGACTGGGTAAAACAAATGAGAAGTAAACCTACACATAACTGTTATATGAGTCAAGAACTAACTGGAACAATGGGGACAATTTAATGCCATATAATATATCTGTAGACTTTAAGGATAATCTTAGTCAAGGTAGTACTGCTGCTTTGAACTTTGTAAATCCAACTGCGTTTAAGTTAGTAATTGATTCACAAAAGTATAAGAATGCTCAGTTTATGGCCCAGACTATTGCTTTGCCTGATATGTCTGTAACAGGAGCTGTATTCAATACAAGAAATCGCAATATTGTAGAAGCTCCAGATAAAATCGAATATGGTACATTTGATATGACTTTTCTTATTGATGAGTATCTTCTTAACTATAAAGAGTTGCATGATTGGATGCTAGGTCTTGTAACTGAAGATGACCAAGGTGTTCGCAAAGAAAGAGATATGACACTGCAGATCTTAAGCAGTCATAACAACGTAATATCTGAAATACAGTTTACAAATGCAATTCCAATTAATTTGAGTTCTTTACCATTTGATGTTAAATCAACTGACGTAGAATACTTAACTGGCAATGTGACCTTCCAATATAACTACTTTAAGTTCCTTACGAAAGGGTTTAACGGAGGCGTATAAATAATTTTACATAATGAGGTGAATGATGAATTTAGATGATATATTTGAAATGTGGAAAAGGGACTCTCAAATCGATGAGAATAACCTAGATCAAGCCACGCTTGAGAATGCTAAACTGCACTCAAAATACTTAGAACTACATTCCAATGCCAAACTACAAGTTAAGCGTAAAGAACTTGCTTTCAAGATCCTGCTTAAAGACAAGTGGTTATGGTATAATGGAAAGATGACTCAAGAAGAAATGACAGCCAAAGGCTGGAGTTTTGATCCACTTAACGGACTTAAAATATTGAAAGGTGAGATGGACTACTATTATGATTCTGATAAAGAAATTCAAGAGTCACAGGCCACTATTGAGTACTGGAAAACGATTGAAGAGGCTTTAAAAGAAATTATGGATACTATAAAATGGCGTCATCAATCTATTAAAAACATGATTGAATGGCGGAAGTTCACCTCAGGTGTCTAATGCCCACAATTATTAAGATTAAGAAAAAGAATCATGCAATGATTGTAGTTGATTCAGAGCCGAGTGTTTTGAATGAGCTATCTGACTTCTTTACTTTCTATGTCCCTGGATATAAGTTTATGCCAGCATACAAGAACAAAGTATGGGATGGAAAGATACGGTTGTTTGATATAAGAACTCATGAGTTATATGCAGGTCTTTATAGGTATGTAAAAGAATTTGCAAATGCCGAAGGTAGAGACTATGCTATTGAGTTAGAGCATGATAATTATTATGGTTACCCAGAAACAACTGGTGAACCTGATATGAGTTTCTTAAATGACTATACACTCACTGGTAACAAAGGTGAGAAGATTGAGCCAAGAGATTATCAGATTCGTGCTATAGAACACGGTTTAAGAACAAAATCGGCAATGTTGATATCACCTACTGCATCTGGTAAATCACTTATTATCTATTGTCTGATGCGTTGGTACTTAGAAAACCATGATAAGAAAGTTCTTATTGTAGTACCAACAACTTCTCTTGTTGAACAAATGTATTCTGATTTTGAAGCTTACAGTAAGTATGATGACAATTTTGATAATAGCATTTGCCAAAGAATCTATTCTGGTGCACCTAAACATAACGATCCCGCAAGGGTTATTATATCAACTTGGCAATCAATCTATAAACTGCCTGGTACTTGGTTTTCGCAATATGGTGCAGTATTTGGAGATGAAGCACATAACTTTAAAGCTAAATCATTAACCAGTATTCTTACAAAACTAAGAGATGCTGAATATAGATTTGGAACAACAGGTACTTTAGATGGAACACAAACACACAAACTAGTATTGGAAGGACTATTTGGTCCAGCTTTTTATGTAACTACAACTAAAACTTTAATGGATAACAATGATCTAGCTCAATTAGATATTAAGGTCCTATTGTTGAAATATAAAGACGAGCACTGTCGTGTAGTGAATAAATATAAGTATCAGGACGAAATTGATTGGATTGTAAGATACGAAAATCGTAATAACTTTATTTCTAACTTAGCTTTAGATCAAGATGGTAACACATTAGTTCTATTTCAATTTGTAGAAAAACATGGAAAACCTTTATACGATTTGATTTTGAAAAAAGCACATAAGAGAAGAAAAGTCTTTTATGTTTCCGGTGAAACAGATACTGACACAAGAGAACATGTACGTAAGATAACGGAGGAACAGAAAAATGCTATTATTGTCGCATCTTTGGGTACTTTTAGTACTGGCATTAATATTCGGAATCTACACAATATTATCTTTGCGTCACCTTCAAAGAGTCAGATCAAAGTTCTTCAATCAATTGGACGAGGATTAAGAAAGAGTGATGATGGTAAGAATACCATATTGTATGATATTGCAGATGACTTACATTGGAAGAGTTCTAAAAACTATACACTTTTACATGCAGCTGAAAGAATTAAAATATACACCAAAGAACAGTTTACTTTTAACATTATAGAGATCCCATTACCATGACATACAGTTTAGACGATATCAATATTCAATTATTCAAACTATCATCAGGAGATGAGATTATCTCTCTTGTGTATGAAGAGCCTGGAGGTGTTCTTATCGGATTAGAAAGTCCACTTCTTCTTCATACAAAAGTAACTGCCGAAGCTCATTCATATGCTTTTAGTGATTGGGCTCCGATGTCTAAGAGTAGAGGTAAAATTAACCTCAATCCAAGTCATGTTATATCTCAATCAGAAGCAGATGATGAGATTAAAGAACGATATATAAGAATGTGCTTAAGGATAAGGGAAGATGAGATGGAACTAGAAGATGATGATCACGATCCTCTAAGAGATGAGCAACTAGAACAGTTCTCAAAATTAGTACCTAAGAAAGCTTCTATACACTGACTGTGGGTATCCTCCCCTCCTCAGCCTACTCTCTTATTATATCATACTTTTGGAGTTTTGTAAACCCCTAATTTCATTTATTTTCAATTTATTTTACATAAAATATTCCTTTACAAATGGATAGAATTGTGTTATAATAATAGTATTAAAAATGAAATAAAGGATTAAACATATGGACATAAACTTACAAACCCACTTCAGGGATTTTCAATCAATCACGGATATTGACCTTAAAATCAAATACCTTAAGGACAATATGGATGATTTGTCCACATACAACATACATGTTCCTAATCTAATTAAGGCTTGGGAATCTAACTCTTGGCCATGGAATAGGCCTAAACAACTAGGGGAGTCTGAAACGGTATGAAACCAAAACAAAAACCACACTATGTAAATAACAAAGAGTTTTCGCAATCTGTGGTTGACTATGTGAAACTCGTAAATGAAGCACAGGCACAAGGAAAACCCTTACCTGTAGTAACTGATTATATTGCAACTTGCTTTTTAAAGATCGCACAGGGCTTGTCACACAAGGCCAATTTTATTCGCTATACATATCGCGAAGAGATGGTAATGGACGCGGTAGAAAACTGTTTAAAAGCAATTACCAATTATAATATTGAAGCGGCTACTCGTACTGGTAAGCCAAATGCATTTGCATACTTTACACAAATATGTTACTATGCATTCTTACGAAGACTTGCAAAGGAGAAGAAACAGCAAGATATCAAGTTTAAGTACATTGAAAAAGCTGGTATTGAAGATTTTATTATGGGTGCAGATACCGATAGTACTATTGATTCTACCACAAGAGCCTTTGTTGACCAATTAAGAGATCGTATTTCTGTAGTACGTTCAAATGATGGTGCAATCAAAGAATTTGCAAAAGAAGAAAAGAAGAAAGAAAAGGCTCGCAAAGCGGAAGGCCTGGAACTCTTCATGGGAAACTAAATGAAAATAGCAGTCTTGAATGACACCCACGCTGGTGTTAGAAATAGCTCAGACATATTTCTAAATTATCAAAAGAAGTTTTACGAAGATCAGTTCTTTCCATATTTGAAAGAACATGGTATTAAACAGATCTTGCATCTAGGTGATTACTATGACCATCGTAAGTTTATTAACTTCAAAACACAAAACGAAAATAGAAAGATGTTCCTTGAACCTATGCGTGAGCTAGGTATTACAATGGACATTATTCCTGGCAACCATGATGTATTCTATAAGAATACGAACGACTTATGTTCCTTAAAAGAACTTCTTGGTTACTATACAACTAACGTCAATATTATTATGAAGCCTACTGTAGTAGATTATGACGGTCTACGTATTGCATGTATTCCATGGATCAATAACGAAAACTATGAATCTACTATGAAGTATCTTGCTAAAGTAGATGCTGACTGGGTAGGATCTCATTTAGAGCTTGAAGGCTTTGAAATGATGAGAGGCGTAACTAATACGCATGGTATGAGTAAAAATACGTTTAAACGATTTGAATGTGTTATGTCAGGTCACTTCCATACTAAATCAGCACAAGACAATATACATTACCTAGGCTCACAGTTCGAGTTTACATGGGCAGATGCTAGTGATCCTAAGTACTTTCATATTATCGATACTGAAGACCGCTCACTTACACCTGTCAGAGTAAATCAAACTCTGTTCAAAAAAGTCCTTTACAACGACGACAAAATAGATTATAA